>ERZ772885.92-NODE-92-length-65586-cov-125.635821_pt1 | contig 65586 bp, 66 predicted proteins | sample MGYA00580580_ERZ772885 | MGnify/ENA primary metagenome ERZ772885 (study PRJEB29015, sample SAMEA2737673) | human gut metagenome | biome: human gut; feature: human-associated habitat; material: faeces | place: China | collected 2012 ...
TGCGCAGCCCGGCGCTGTGCCGCGCTCCAGCTGCCGCTGGGATGGTTGGTAAAGTTGACGAACACCGCGGTATACCTCCTTCGGTTGGGGTTTGCTTTCTGCTTACACCCCTGCTATAGGGCCGGTGCCGGGGAAAGTTAAAAAGAAAATAAAAAAATATCGTTTTTTTCCTCTCGGCCCCCTCTGGGAGGGGGCTCCGCCCGCAGGCGGTGGGGGAGAGAGCCTGACGGGAGGAGTAAGGGCTTCGGGCTGCTGCAAAACGCTTTTCGAGAGCATACGGCCTGCCCCTTTGCGCGTACCTCGGTTTTTCGGCCCGGTTTTTGCCTGCAAAAGAAGGGGGTACGCGCAGGCCCCCGGCAGAAAAATGCAGTGCCGCCCGGCAGATTTTGTGCAGAACGTAGACAAAAAACGACGTGCGTGCTATAATAAAAGAGCAAAACAGGCGGCTTGCACAAGGACAGGTGCATTGACACCGTGTGTTTCCGTTGTTTTTGCAGATGTATCTTACCCGCGCCGCGGGAATTGAAACAGTGCTGTTCTCAACGTCCGTCTCCTGTACAAAGATGTATCTTACCCGCGCCGCGGGAATTGAAACCGATTTTGAATATTTGTTTGCTTTTTATTTTTGGAAGATGTATCTTACCCGCGTTGCGGGAATTGAAACATGATATCTATCGTACATTTATTATTCTATGCCATGATGTATCTTACCCGCATTGCGGGAATTGAAACTGCATTTCTCCTTTAGCGTTTTAATAATACTTATGATGTATCTTACCCGCGCTGCGGGAATTGAAACGCCATGTTTGCCATTTATCAAAATCCTCCATTTCATGATGTATCTTACCCGCACTGCGGGAATTGAAACTTGTCCGTACCAAATATAATTCTGGTGGTGTGCGATGTATCTTACCCGCACTGCCCGCCTCGCGGGAATTCCGTTTTAACTTTCCCTTTCCTCCGCCCTATAGAAAAAGCACGCCCTTCGGCGGCTGAAACCGGCCCGGCGGGTGTGCTTTTTTCGTTATTCTACCCTTTTATCGTCAGGAGAAGATCATGAGCAATATCCTTTTGTTCTTTATGAGTGCCTATAAGCCAGACATCAAAAACGGTGCCTACAGCCGCGCGCAAACCAACGAGACGGTCCTGTATGAGCTGCAAAAGCAGAAGGAGCGCCGCCCCGATACGGTCCTGGCCCTCTGCAGCGCCAGCGTCCGCAATGCCGCCAGCGTGCCCGCGCCGGACGGCGGCGCGTCTGTCACGACCCTGGACTACTTCCGGCAGCAGGTCCTGCCCGCAGCCGGGATCCCGGCGGACAGCTTTGTCTCCATCCCCGTGCCCGACAGCATGAACGAGGGCGCCCAGGCCAAGGCCATCCAGGATATTGTGCAGAAGGTTCAACCCGGTGACACGCTCTACATCGACCTGTCCGGCGGTATGCGTGACACCGCCATGCTGCTGGTGGCTGTGGCCCGCTACCTGCGCGACATCCGCGACGTCACCGCCCATGTGCTGTATACCGAGTTGGTGGAAGGCAAACCCTTACTTGTCCGCGACAGTGACAAGCTGTACGACCTGTTTGACCTGATCTCCGCCACGGATGAGTTCTTTGCCACGGGCCGCACGGGGCGGCTGTCCGGCTACCTGCGCGTTTCCGCCGTCAGCTCCCCCAAGACGGCTACCCTGCTGAACAGCATCGAGAAATTCTCGGAGGATCTGCTGCTCTGCAATGCGGCCCGCCTGCTGGACGACATCTCAGCCCTGAAAGCTGCCCTGACCGATGTGCTGAAGGACACCAACGTCACCCGCAACAAGTTGGATACCCTGCTTTACGACCTGCTGAACGAGGGCTTTAAAAAGGAGTTCCGCAACCTGGACAAAAAGAAGGCCCGCGCCCTGCCCACGCTGGTGCGCTGGTGCCTGAACCACGATATGTTCCAGCAGGCGTTCACCCTGCTGAGCGAGCAGATGCCCGCCTTTGTGTGCAGCCACATCTTTGTGCAGCCCACCCAGAAGGGCGTTGACTTCCTGGCGTCCCAGCTGCAGAACAAGGGCAAAAACTGGTCGTATCCGCTGTTCCACTTCCACTTCTGCCGCACCGCCCTGATGGCAGCGGAGATCAAGAAGAACAATAAGCCGGGCCTGATTTTTGATTCGGACCTGCGGCTGGACCGCACGGCCTCCAACGCCGACGACACCACGTTCTTCCGCATTGCCACTGACGACGAGCTGAACCGGTATCTGGACCGCTCCGTTCAGGAGGGACTGCTGCTGTTGGATGAGTCACAGCGTGGCAGGCTGATCGAGACGATCCTCGGCTACCAGAAGGTACAGCAGTACCGCAACCAGATCAACCACGCCAGCGATACCGTCGGCCTGTTGCCTTTGACGGTGCGCGATGTACGCGCCACGCTGGAGGAGATCTGCACCGCGCTGGATGCCATCACCGATCTGAAACCCAACAGCAACGGTGTGCACCGCCTTTCTCTGACAGAAAGACTCAGCTACGTTCCGGCTCAATAACATCAGCATCTTTATTTACAAAAAAGCAGACCTTGCCAGGTCTGCTTTTTTCTATACCTAATAACAGATACAATCACAGCATGGAACCCCATTTAAAGCTCCATGATTTCAGAGATATTATGTCATCATGGCATAATATCATATTTATTTCGACTGTATTTCGCCTGGTTTTCTGCGCAGGCTGTACCAAAAGTAAGGTCACCTCGTAAAGTATCAAAACTAATTGACAAAGCTCTGTGTTCCGCTGTATAATGTTATATCAAATCAAAGGAACGTCAGGAGTGATACCACCATGCCCGTGTACGGCTACTGCCGCATTTCCACACCACAGCAGAATATCGAGCGCCAGGTGCGCAACATTGCCGCTGCCTACCCTGCAGCGCATATTGTGCGGGAGGTCTACACCGGCACGGCCTGCCGCGGACGGCAGGAGCTGGACAAGCTGCTGCACGTTGTACAGCCCGAGGATACCATCGTGTTTGACAGTGTTTCCCGCATGAGCCGCAGCGCCGAGGAGGGCTGCGCCCTGTACGAAGCACTGTATAACCGCGGTGTGACGCTCTGCTTTTTGAAGGAGCCGCACATCAACACAGACACCTACAAGCAGGCCTTGCAGCGGCAGGTCAGCTCCTCGCCGGAGACCGGCAGCGCCGCAACGGACCGTTTTGTTTCCGGCATTATGGACGCATTGAACCGCTACACCGCCGACCTTGCCAAGGAGCAGATTCGTCTTGCCTTTGCCCAGGCACAGAAAGAGGTGGACGACCTGCACCAGCGTACCCGCGAGGGCATCCTGACGGCGCGCCTGAACGGCAAGCAGATTGGCCAGACGCCGGGGCGAAAGCTTACCATAAAAAAATCTGCCCCCTGTAAGGAGCAGATTAAAAAATACAGCCGTGATTTCGATGGAACTCTCACTGATGCCGACTGCATCAAGCTGATTGGCATCGCACGGAATACGTATTACAAGTATAAGCGGGAGCTGCGGGAAGAATTCACTCGGAATATGGAATCCTGAAATAGTCCAAATACGCTTTGAACCGATCTTGTGCTGCAAGGCAGGTATCCATCAGATACCCATGTTCTTGATTCCATTCGTGCAGGCCGCGATAATAGTACAGTTTTGAATCATCTTCTATAATAAACGGTACAATATTGTTTTTCAGGCACTCTTTAAAAAGGATCAGCCGCCCTACACGCCCATTCCCGTCTTGAAACGGGTGAATACATTCGAAGTCATGGTGAAATGCCACAATTTGTTCCAGAGAATGCGTTTTGGATCCATTATACGCAGCCAACAAGGCTTTGATCTGAGACGCTACCTCTTCCGGCTCAGCTATGGCACGCCCGCCAACTTCGTTCGGTACGCGCTTATATTCACCGACCGCAAACCAGTCTTTTCTGGAGTCACTTGTCCCATTTTTCAATGTGAAATGCAGCCGTTTGAGGAATGTCTCTGATAACGGCTGCATCGCGTTTTCAATAACAAAATCAACGCATCGGAAGTGGTTGGTGGTTTCTATAATGTCATCAACATTCACCACACTATTTTCCATTCCAATTGTATTCGTCTCAAAAATATAGCGGGTCTGTTCATGCGTCAGGCGACTTCCTTCGATATGATTGGAATTGTACGTCAAATCGATTTGAACTTTGTGGTAGATTCCGCCCTTCCTCTGCTTCCTTTTTTCCTCCCGCAGAACAGACAGCAGGTCGTTTTTTATTTTTGCGTTCTTGCGTTTTGGCTTTTCCGCTGTTTCCGGGATTTTCCAAGTCTTTCCGGCAAGAATTGTCCCATGAATTTTGCCTATAGCGCAATAATTCCGGACAGACCGCTCCGACACGTTCCATTTTTTGCCGCATCTTCGACGGAAATATAGATCATAGTATCCCCACTTGCAATATAGTATAGCACATTATCGGCAAAAAATCTAAGTCTTATTCATTTATTTTCTGTTTTTGCCGATATCAATGGCGGTCTTTTCCCCGTCGCAATACGATGATTTTATTTTTTTATTCTATCCAGTACTCTATTAAAGTCCTGCATAGATGCATCGATTATCCATAGTATAGCTGCACCATTTTCGAAATTGTTGATGGATATTCCTTTGAGAATGGGTTTCAGGGTGTCCCTGATATGCTTGTGTGTATAAACACATGCAATGCTTGCTAACGTTCGCTTTCGCTCACGTTACCCCTTCGGACCGCTGCGGCACCGTTTTTTCCGCAGCCAGAGCCGCCCATCCCGCGATAAGCCCAATGAACAAAAAATCCAGTAACTTTATAAATAGATTTCCTTCTTTCTTGCACTACTTGATTCGTATAAGGATATGGTCATATTGTATTTGTAGCGTAACAAGCAGGGAAACCCTTATGAAATAAGCGATCACAAGATTTCCCTTGCTTGTATATTGTATTAGTATTTCATTCAACCCGATCGAGTGCTCTACGTTTGCCTTCCCTTAATTTTCCGAAGCGGCTGTTGCACAAGGAAAATTTCCAGTGCAGCAGCCCCTTTACGGTTAAATGTTTCCAGAAGCACAAAAACACTCGCCATAGACCCCCTAATTTCCAAAAAACAGATAACTCAAACAGGCCCTTCTGAATAACGATTGTTTTCCAGAGGAGCCTGTTTTCCGATTCTTCAAAAATCAGAAATTCAGGTATGCTTTAGGCTGAATCAAATGCAGATTTTGCAGTCCACTGTTGCACTTTGCCAGCAGGTGAGCAATGTTTTGGGAAAGCCCCAAAAACAGAAGCTCCGCCAGCACTTTGACCTTGCCGCCGGTAAGGAAACGCTTGAAATTCCGATTGTGCTTTAGCTGTCCGAAGGCACCCTCTGCCTGAATAGAACGGTTGCAGCGCAGCAGCTTTCCTTCCTCGGTGGTAATGTTGTGATACGAATTATTGCGCAGATTCTGAAATTCCCAGCAGACAAAAATTTCCTTGCGCTTTTCGCTGTCTTTAGCCTTGCAGCAGGCTGCACGGTAAGGGCAGTCGGAGCAGTCCTCGCAGCGGTAAACAGAGATTTTGCGCTCTGTACCGTCCTTCGCATGGGAGGTATAGTGAGAACTGAGATCCAGATGTCTGCCGTTCTTGCAGATAAAGCAGTCATCCGGTTCGTAATAACCCATGTTTTCCATTCTGCCAACCTGTTCCTTTGAAGAACGCTTTTTCCCCGATTCATAGTTGGCGGGTTTAATAAATGCAGTCTGGCCATTTTCAAACAACCAGCGGTAATTGGCAAGACTTTCATAGCCGGAATCAGCCACGACATTGCGATAGGATTTTCCGTGCTTATGCCATAAATAGGTCAAAAACGGAATCAGCGTGCCGAAGTCCGTTCTGTTGCTGAATACGCCAATGCCGGTTATGAAACCGCTGTTGACAGCAAACTGAACATTATATCCGGGCTTTAGCTGGCCATTGCGCATATGGCCGTCTTTCATATGCATAAAAGTGGCATCTGTGTCTGTCTTGGAATAGCTGTTGCGATTCTCCCCGCAAATCGCCTTCTTTCTGTTGTACTCCATCCAGCGGCGATACAACAGAGCCAATTCATCCCGCTCCCGAACGATTTCCGGCTTATGGTGCCCGCGGCCTTTTTTCACTTCAATGCCCTGCGCCTCGATTTCCGCATTGAGCTGTTCCAGTCTTTTCTCAACCTTAGTCGAGGTCAGATTTCCTTGCGGACATACCAGTTCTTTCAACCTTGCCTTGATTTTCTCAAGCTGTTTGCTGACCTGCTTTAGCCATACGAATGTATACCGATTTGCTTTCGATTTTGGTTCCGTCAACAAACACCTCGGAGTGCTCGGTATACCCTTTATCCTCCAGCTTCTTTACATATTGAAAGAACAAATCCTCGAACGCTTCCTGCAGGTTACTGTTGCTTCGGAATCTTGCTATGGTGCAGTGATCCGGCGTTTTCTGATCCTCCAGCAGCCAGCGGAATACCAGATTCTCCCTGCACAGCTCCTCTATTTTACGGCTGGAATATACGCCCTTCATATAGGCGCACACCAGTACTTTAAATAACACACGCGGCTCTATCTGCGATTTTCGGATTCCCGAATAAGCTCTATACAACTTTGTATAATCCAGTCCCTCAAGCTGGATGCTTGCCTGATAGAGTGCGTTGTGTTTCGATATTCTTATTTCTGTCGGCATCCGAAATTTTAACTGTTGACTTTTTTCCAAAATTTCGATATGCTGTTTTTGCTTTTGAGTTTTTCTGTTCACAACTATTAACTTAAAGCAAAAGACCGAAGTTGTAAAGCCAAAAAAGGCTTTACAACTTCGGTCTTTCTTTTTGGGGGATGTGAAACAGCCCCTCAGACTGTCGAAAAACTCTTGTAGGGGCGAGCATTGCTCGCCCGTGCCCGTTTGCCTTGCAGGAAACTGTCCCGGAAAATGCGTTGCTGCGGTAAGTTGGCGGGCGACCAATGGTCGCCCCTACTAGCCCGTTAAAATTAAAACTTCGCCTTTTCCGGCAGGTTTGTAGGGGACGCATATATGCGTCCCGTGCGGTTTACCCGTTATACCGCATTATCGGGACGGCTGCGGCGGGCGGCATATATGCCGCCCCTACAAGCCAACCCATTATATTCATTATAGTATATGGTCGCGGGCGGGGCGTGCCCCGCCCCTACTAGTCCATTAAAACTAAAAGTAAAGCTTTAGAATTACCACGCTACTACATACGCAATAAGGCAGGAATGCAATTTTTGGACAGATATTCTCTTATCCGCAGAGCATGACTTTGGCGGTGAAGGTGCCGTTCTGATGGGTAAAGGTACTGGTGCCGCCGGTTTTCTCCGCAATACGGGTGACGGACTGGATACCGATCCCGTTTTCCCTCCGCTTGGAGGAGCGGAAAACGCCGTTCTTTTCGTTGACCTCGCCGTCAAACGCATTTTCAACCTCGATCAGCAGAATCCGGTCGGCGTGAACACAAGCGGTTATTTCGATCTGCCGCCTGCCCGGTGCGGTGCGAAGGCTTGCCTCCAGCGCATTTTCCAGCAGGTTGGAAAGCACGAGACACATATCGATCTCGTCAACCGGCAGTGTTTCCGGCAGGTCGAGTCTGGCGCGGAAGGGGATCTCATCGCGCTTTGCCATGGCGCAGTAATAGCCGACAACACTGTCAGCCGCACGGTTTTCACAGAAGCACATATCAAGATTCGGGATGCGGGAGACGGTCTTTGCAAGGTAGCTTTTCAGGTTCTCCAGGTCACCTGCCTCGGCCAGCGCAGAAATTTGATTTAATTGGTGGCGCATATCGTGCCGTGCCTGCCGCGCTTCCTCGATGGCGGTCCTGAGGTTTTCATAGCGCTGCTGCTGCATCGAAAGAAACTGGTTTTCCTGCTGCAGCTTCGCATTGCGGTTGAGACTGGTTGCCATCAGCAGGAAAACCGCATTGAAGCAGAACATAAAGACCAGAAGCGCACTGCTCAGCACAATATAGCCCTGCAGTACGCGGCCGGTCTGGAGCGTTGACTGATAGCGCGGGATCATGAAAAGGTTCAAAAGGATGAACGCCAGCGGCAGGACCCAGAACACATACCAGGTCTGCGCAAAATTGTCGTCCTCGACCATCGCACGCACCGTATGTGTCGCAGGATAATACGCGGCCAGCACGATGACCCAGCAAACGGCGTTATAGAACACGCAGGCGCCCAGGCAGAGCCACGGTCCGTCCGGCGGCAGCTGCAGATTCCGGATGATCGCGGCGCTGACGGCACGGGAGAGGCTGTTCACGCACGCGAACACCGCGCAGACGGACAGAGCAATCGTGCCGGATTTCCAGAGGGAGATGGTAAGCGTTCTGGTATACAGGCAGATCGCAGCCAGCGCGACCCCCGCAAGGGCAAGGAACGTAGAAGCCCCAAGCCGATAGCAGGCAAGCCCGCTGCCGATGCACAGGCACGCCATCAAGGGAAAAAGCCAGGCGGCCAGCCTTCCGGGGGACTGCTTCAGATAGGTTTTTACAGGGAAATATCCAAGCAAAAAGCCGGGGAGTACGACGAGAAGCTCCAAAATCGGACGCAGAATATCCTTCATTTCATACGCTCCCTTTGCAGCAGAAATTCCATAAACGCCTGCCGGGCAGGTTTCAAAAGCTCCTGACTGACATAGACGCTGCTGCCGTCTGTCATGCAGAAGGCACCGTCCCGAAAATCTGCGGCGTGCTCTAAATTGACGATCATGCCTCTGCCGCAGACGAAAAAGCGGGGATCTTTTTTCAGAGGCTCGGTGAACACCTTAAAGCTCTGGCGGGTGACCAGCGTTTTCAGGGCAGTCGTGCGGATGTTGATCAGATGTGCAAAATGCTCTGCCGAGATAATATCCCGGTAGCAAAGACGGACATCGCTGCCGCTGACCTTCACCGTCAGGACCGGCTCGGGGCGGGGGAGTCTTGCAAGCATCTCGGCAAGCAGGGCGGAAAGCTCCTCCTCGGAAAAGGGCTTCACGAGATAGTGGAGCGCACGGACCTGAAAGCCCTCCAGCGCGTGGTCGGTTGAGGTCGTGGTAAAAACCAGAAGGCAGTCTGCGTCCGTTTTGCGCAGCTCCTTTGCAGCGTCCATGCCGCTCATCCCGTGCATGTAAATATCCAGAAACGCGGCGGTAAAGCGCTGCTCTTTTTCTGCGGCGAGAAAGCTCTCGCCGCTTTCAAATTCCAATAGCTCCGCCTCGGCGCCGCACAGGCGCAGCTGCCGCGTAAGGCGCGTTTTCAGCTGTGCGCGCTCGGTCTCAAGATCATCCACAATTGCTATTCTCATGCCGGACTGACTCCTTCGGGAAAAATTCTATTTAGATTATAGCACAACTTTCCGACTCCGGCACGGCGGAAAAACCCGATTTCGTGCCGGAATTGGGGCTTTCGTGCCAAAAAGCTTGAAAAGCCTGCACCGTTCCGTATACTGAAAGCAGAAACAGTCAACGACGGCAGAAAGGGGGCGGAGCGCTATGTACCACATTGCCGTGCTGACAAAGAGCGAAACGCAGGAGACCTTTTACAGAGAACAGCTTTCACGGTTCTGCGCAGAGCGCGGTCTGTTTCCCAGGGTGGACTGCTACCGCGGGCAGGAGGTATTCTTTGAGGTCGCGCGCAAAAATGCGCCGACCAACGCTGTAATTTCCCTTCCGGGCGTGGATGGGCTGAATGCAGTGGAGCACCTGCGGGCGCTTTTCCCGGAAACGCGCATTATATGGTGCAGCGAGCTGGATTTTTCCCTGCATGCGTTCCGGCTGCGCGTAGACTACTTTCTGCTGGAGCCGATAACGGAAGAAGCATTCCGGCAGGGGCTTTATGTATGGGTAGAGGAAAAACAACCGTCTGCTTCGCCACGAGCGGATCACAACCAACACAGCAAGGAGGATCACCGATGAAAAAGAGAAACCCGATTTATACTGCAGGCAGCTTCCTGCTGGCAGGAGCATTGACCCTGTCGATGGCAGCCTGCAGCGGAGCACAGGCACCGGCGGAGGCCACGCAGACGCCTTCCGCCACAGCAACACCGGCTGCCACAGCCGCGCCTGCCGAAGAAACGACCCCTTCCGCGCCGGAATCCGACGCACTCCCCGTGAAGGCCTTGCAGCCCAAGCAGGTCGAGGAAAACCCCTACATGGCAAAGAGTGATGCGAACATCCATCACGACGGCTATAACACCGATTCAACCGATGAAATTCTGCCGCTCGGCATCTATCCGGAGATCCATGTTTCCTATGAAACGACAAACCCGAATGCATCGCCCGCCATTTACTTTGACAGCTACGGTCATGCAGTCGTTCCGCTGCTCGGCGGCATCGCCATCCGCGATCTAAATGCGGAGGAGACAAAGACGCTCGGTTATTTTTCCCCGAAGCAGCATGACGGCGGCGGCTACCTGATCCAAAGCTCCTACACCTTCCTGGACGCTGAAAACCGTATCGTCTGCCCGACCAGCAACAACCATGTACTGATGCTCCGCGCAACGGACGAGGAGGGCAATGTCCTTCCCGAGTTTGAAAAGGTGCTTGACATCGACATCAAGGCGGCGGCAGAGGCCGCGCTCGGCAAGGAGCTGACGCAGAATCTTCTTTCCGTGGTATTTGATTACGACGGGAACCTCTGGTTCGCCACCGGCGGCTTCCGCATCTATCCCGAGCGCCAGCAGCAGGGCGTTCTCGGCTATATCGCCCACTCGGCAATCGAAGCGATCCTCAACGGTGAGCAGACCGACCTGTCGAAGGCGGTTTTCGTCTACGAGCTGACGCCCGGCGAGGGCGCGGAGAACGGCATTGCCGCCTCCAAGGACGGCGCGGTCATTCTGACCAATAAGAATTGCTATCTGCTGCGCGCCAACAACGGTGTCGAGGCTGTCTGGTGTACGCCGTATGAGAGCGTCGGCGCGAAGGTCAGCGGTGAAGGCGACAAGACCACCGGCGGCGGTCTTGCGTGGGGCGGCGGCTGCTCGCCGACGCTGACGCCGAACCTTGTGATGTTCACCGACAATGCAGACCCCGTAAATCTTCTTGCGCTTGACATGAAAACCGGTGAGGTCGTGGCAAAAACGCCGGTGCTCGATGATCTGCCCGATGGCTATCAGGTGGCAATCGAGAACTCTGCCATCGTCCACGATGACGGCGCGGGCACAGTCAGCACGATTGTCTGCAACTGGTTCGGCGCGGGCAACGCAGGCCTTGCCGACCCCAACAACGATTCTTCGATCCAGAGCTACGCCAACATTTATGACCAGAACTGGCTGATGAAGGGCAATGCCATGATCGCCCCCGGCGTCGAGCGCGTGGACACCGTGAAAACCGATAGCGGCTACGAGATGAAGAGCATCTGGACCCGAAATGATCTGAGCGACACCGCGATCATGAAGCTCTCCACCGCAACGGGCTATATCTACGGCTATGTGCAGGATCTGACCACGGGTATGTGGCAGTACATCATTCTCGACTTTGAAACCGGCGAGACTGTCTTTACGATGGATGTTTCCAACAAGTACGGCTACAATAATATGGCCATTGGCATGTACACCGGCAACAGCGGAAATGCACTCTACTGCCCGACCGGCTATCTGGAGCTGCTCCGCCTGCAGGACCGCTTTGTCTACCTGCCCGAGCTTCCGTACCGCGAGGTCGATCTCGATCAGGCGGCAAGAAATGTGCTTGCGCAGGATCAGTTTGCACAGGACGGCGGCGAAGGTACGGTTGCAAGCTGGCGCAATACCGCAACCATCCGCAATGTGCACCCCAACACCACGGTGGCCTTCCGCATGAACAACCTGTCCGGCAGCGCCTCCGATTTGACGCTCTACGCCTATGGCCCAGACGGCAAGCTGGCAAAGGTTGCCCCCGAGCTGTGGTCGATCACCGATGAGACCGGCGCGGCTGTGACCGAGCTGACGGACGGCGTACTCTATGAGCTGCGCGTGACCGTCGCCGACGGCGGCGATTTCGACCTGAGCGAAACGGAGAAAGAAATCAAGCTGTCCGTTGTGCTTGGAAAATAAGTGGGTTTTGAGAGGCTGATGCACATTCCCCCCAAAAAGACCCCAAAAAGACCGAAATAAAGCCATAAAATGCTTTGAGGTTCACACCGTCAAGCAGACAGAAAAAACAGTATTCGTCTATCGTTCGCCGTTTCCTTGTGGAAACGGCGAATTTTTCGTGCAAAAACGAAACAGCCAATGCACGGTCATCTCCGAAGCATCGGGTGCAATGCAATCTTAACACAATCTTAATATTCCGGCAGAAAAGCTTAACACCATCTTTAAACGGGCGGCGCTATACTGTATTGTACGAAAATTCTGCTGGAGTGTGATTTCTCTTGCCATTTCATCGGCGTTTAGCCTGTAAGCTCAATTACTTTCAGTCCATAATTCTGATGTTTGCAGCGGTTATCCTTATCGGGGCGGCCCTTCTGATGCTGCCGATTTCTGCGCAGGAGCGCACCGTCACCCCTTTCCATGAGGCATTATTCACAGCAACCTCCGCCGTCTGTGTCACAGGGCTGGTTGTGCGGGATACGGCTTCTCACTGGTCAGCGTTCGGTCAGGCCGTGTTGATGGTGCTGATCCAAATCGGCGGCTTGGGTGTGATCACAGTCGGCGCGTCTTTTTCCCTTTTATCCGGTCGGCGCATTTCCCTGTCGCAGCGCGGGCGGATGCAGGAAGCTATGTCCGCCCCCAAGGTGGGCGGCATTGTGCGGCTGACAGGCTTTGTGATCCGTACCTCTTTGATGATAGAAGGAATCGGCGCGCTTTGTATGCTTCCGGTTTTCTGCCGGGATTTCGGCGTTTCCGGGATATGGAAAGCCGTTTTTCATTCCGTCTCCGCTTTCTGCAATGCGGGCTTTGATTTAATGGGTACCCCCGACATGCCTTTTGTCTCGCTGACCGCATATCGCGCAGACCCGGTTATCAACCTGACGATTTCCGCCCTGATCGTTGTGGGCGGCATCGGCTTTCTGACATGGGATGACGTGCGGTGCAATCGGCTTTGCTTTCATCGCTATCGGCTGCAGAGCAAAGTTATTCTGACGTCGACAGCGCTCTTAATTTTGCTGCCAACGCTATACTTTTTCTGCTTTGAATTCAAAGGCAGCACCCTGCGGGAGCGGCTGCTGCTCTCGCTGTTCCAGTCCGTAACGCCCCGAACAGCGGGATTCAATACGGCAGACTATACGTCACTGTCCAGCAGCGGGCGCGGCCTTACCATTCTGCTGATGTTCATCGGCGGTTCACCGGGTTCTACGGCGGGCGGCATCAAGACAACAACGGCGGCAGTGCTTGTCGCCAATGCGTTTGCTGTATTCCGCAGGCAGAAAAGCCCCGAAATGTTCGGGCGGCGGATGGAAGAAAAAGCGGTCCATGATGCCGCAGCTATTTTTACACTGTATCTCGTCCTTTCGCTGACGGGAGCGTTTGTCATCAGCACGGTGGAGACGCTGCCGCTGTCTGAATGTCTGTTTGAAACGACCTCGGCCATTGCTACCGTAGGGCTGTCTCTGGGGTTGACACCGCATCTTGGAATCGTCTCACAGGGGATTTTAATTTTCTTGATGTTCATTGGGCGCGTCGGCGGACTGACTATGATTTATGCAGCGCTCTCCGGCAGCAAAAGCAGCGCGGCACGGCTGCCGCAGGAACGCATCACCGTAGGATAAAGAAAGGTACATACCATGAAATCTATTTTACTGATCGGGTTGGGTCGATTTGGCCGCCACATCGCAGAGGAGCTGAACAAGCTCGGCCATGAGGTCATGGCGGTGGACGAAAACGAGGACCGCGTCAACGCCGTTCTGAGCATTGTGACCAACGCCCAAATCGGCGACAGCACCAACGCGGAATTCTTGGAGGCGTTGGGCGTCCGCAATTTTGATGTCTGTATTGTGGCGATCAGCGGAAACTTTCAGAGCTCGCTCGAAACCACTTCTCTGCTGAAGGAGCTGGGCGCAAAAATGGTCGTCTCCCGTGCGGAACGGGATGTGCAGGCTAAATTCCTGCTGCGCAACGGTGCGGATGAGGTGCTTTACCCGGAAAAGCAGCTGGCCAAGTGGGCGGCCATCCGCTATGGGTCCGACCATGTGCTGGATTATATCGAGCTGGACCAAGACCACGCCATTCTGGAAGTATCTGTGCCGTCCGCGTGGATTGGAAAGACCGTTGGCGACATCAATATCCGCAAGAAATACAGCATCAACATTCTGGGCATCAAGCGCAACGGGATTGCCGACGTCAACATTGACTCGGACACGGTTCTGCCCGGTGACGGCACATTGCTGGTGCTGGGCGAGGGCAAGGCCCTGAGCCGGTGCTTTCATATCTGATCGTTTGCAAGGGAAGTGGTTCATTTGAGAACGGCACTGCTGATTTTGCTGTTTCTGGCTGCAGGACTTTTTCTTGTTTTTATCGGTATCCGGTGTGATGCGTTCTGGCGCAGCGTTCGCCGCGCACAATTTGAGCGGCGTGAAGGCTTCCGGCGCTGGTAATGCCGCCCGAAATATGGTATGATACCCTTCAGAAGGGAGGATTTGCTGTGAATATTAAAAAGCCATCTCCCGATACAATGAAAGAGCAGGCCGTCCGGCAGGCAAAGGATCTTTTGATTACGGTGCTGATTCTGACCGCTGCAACCGGCATCGGCAATATTTTCTGGTATTTCTCTTTTACCAAAAATATCATATCGGTGTATATTCTGGGGACATTGCTGACCTCGCTTTTTACCAAAAGCTATTTCTACGGCTTTTTAAGCTCGTTTTCCAGCGTGCTTCTTTTCAATTTTTGCTTTACAGAGCCCCGCCTGACGCTGCACGCATACGAGCGCGGCTACCCTGTCACCTTTGCCATTATGCTGATCGTTTCCATCATTACGGTCACATTGGCGATTCAGAATATCCGCAATGCCGAGGAGAAAGAGCGCGCTGCCGTCCGCGCCAAGAATGAACAGCTGCGCGCCGATTTGCTGCGCACGATTTCCCACGACCTGCGTACCCCGCTGACATCCATTTCCGGCAATGCCTCCAACCTCATCAGCAACTATGAGAAGATGGACGACCCCACCCGCAAGCAAACGTTTCTGGACATCTACGACGACTCTATGTGGCTCATCAATCTGGTGGAGAACATTCTTTCCATCTCCCGCATTGAGGATGGGCGGATGAATCTGTCCATCTCTACAGAGTTAGTAAGTGAAGTGTTTGAAGAAGCCCTGCGCCATACCAACCGGCACAGCGGGCAGCACACGATTACTGTACAGATGGACGATGATCTGCTGCTGGCGCACATGGATGCCAAGCTGGTTGTGCAGGTCCTGATCAATCTGGTGGATAATGCCATCAAATACACGCCTGCCGGGTCGCACATTGTCCTTTCCGCAGCGGCGCAGGGGGAAAGCGCCGTAATTCGGGTAAGCGATGACGGCCCAGGTATTCCCGACGAAGCAAAAGAAAAGGTCTTTGAAATGTTCTCCACCGGGGAAAAACGCATTTCGGACAGCCGCCGCAGCCTTGGGCTGGGACTGGCCTTATGCCGCACGATCATCGCAGCCCACGGCGGCACCATTACACTGTCCGACAATAAGCCGCACGGCTGCATCTTTACTTTTACACTGCCCCTTGGGGAGGTTTCTTTGCATGAATAAACCCTTGATTCTGGTTGTGGAGGACGATGCGCCTATCCGCAACCTGATTACCACGACACTGAAAACGCAGGATTACAAGTACATTGCGGCGGCTACTGCGTCCGAAGCACTCCAACAGGCAACGATCCATGCACCGGATGTGATGCTGTTGGATCTTGGTCTGCCTGATCTGGACGGTATCGAGGTGATTCGCCGTATTCGCAGTTGGTCTGCGATGCCCATCATCGTTATCAGTGCCCGCAGCGAGGACAGCGATAAAATCGAAGCCTTGGACAGCGGCGCCGACGACTACCTGACGAAACCGTTCTCGGTAGAGGAGCTGCTGGCGCGGCTGCGGGTAACGTTCCGCCGCATCTCGATGCTGCAAAACGCCGCCGGTTGTTCGGTTTTTACCAACGGTGATCTGCAAATTGATTTTGCGGCTGGCTGTGCCACCTTGAAAGGGCAGGAACTGCACCTGACGCCCATCGAGTACAGGCTGCTCTGCGTCATGGCCAAGAATTGCGGCAAAGTGCTGACCCATACTTATATCACCCACGAAGTCTGGGGCAGTTCCTGGGACAATGACGTGGCCTCGCTGCGTGTTTTTATGGCTACGCTGCGCAAAAAGCTGGAATCCGAGCCGGATTCGCCGCAGTATATCCAGACGCATATCGGCATTGGATACAGGATGCTGAAGGTGTAAAGGCAATACCGCATAATTCTAAGTGCCGATACGGCGAGCGAGGTGCGGCAGCTGCTAAGCCAAAAGCGCAGATAATACTGGATGTCTTATCGAGCATTTTGGCAACGCAGATGCCGTGCCGCAGCCGCCGGAGCGGTGCTTGAGCCGTTAGGCGGGAATTGTGCGGTATTGCCTAAAGAGATTTAGCCGAAAGAGGTATAATAAAAACTCGCAAAATTGCGGAAAAGGGTGGAGCCTTTCTCCTGTCCTTCGCTAAACTTTGATTTAGCGAAGTTGTGTATGGAGGGCTTTTACCCTATCGATTTTGGAATCGCAGCGGTTGCTATAGTCCCCCCCTAGTGAGCAAGACAAAAGCACTTTCCCTTATTTGCAATGCAAATATAAGGGAAAGTGCTTTTTTGTAAGGGCAAAATTTCGCGTTTAAAGTTGTGCAAGACCTGCCGGGTGCCATTCGTCCCGGATGCCGATGTCGGCACAGACGATCTCACCGCAGAAGGGTGCGGAGCTTGGAGCTGTGTGCAGGGGCTTGCAGCTGTCAAACGTCACGGTCAGGTCTGCGCGGACGGCTCCCTCGGCGGCCTCACCCGTATCGGTGTTGATGCCGCTGGGCAGATCGACGGCCAGCACGAATGCGCCGCTTTCCCGCTGACGATTCATCAGCACACAGGCAGCCAGCCCGGCCGGGCGAAGGCTACCGTGAAACCCGGTGCCATACAAAGCATCCACGACGGCGTCAAAGGGCTGTGCTGCCAGCGCTGCCGCATCGCGGCATTTGGTGACCGGCAGGTCTGCCAGGCGTGCATAGTTCGTCATGGCATCGGGCGTTTTGGGGTCGCCCTCGGCCAGCAGGACGACCACGCGCCAGCCATCTTGGGCGGCGGCGCGGGCCATCACAAGGCCGTCTCCGCCGTTGTTGCCCTTGCCGCAGACGATGAGCAACGCCCCGCCCAGCGGAAGGCGCGCCCGCAGCTGGGTGTAGGCGGCCAGCCCGGCGTTTTCCATCATTTGCAGATAGGGCAGGCCATGGGCGTTGCCTGCACGCTCGATCTCCTTCATCTGCGCAGCGGTCACAATGCGGTGTTTCATAATTTGTGCCTTCCTTTTCCCTGTAAATACGCTTTTGCCTTTTCAAACGACATGACTCAGCTTTTCTCCCTTTGTCACGGTATGACATTTTGCAATCAACTGTACAAATTACAGCGCCGTGCCCGTTTTGGGCACAAAGAAGCGGGTCATGTCGGCCTGCTCCAGCGCCAGCAGCTTTACCTTTCTGTCAATGCCTCCGGCATATCCGGTCAGGCTGCCGCCGGTACCGACCACGCGATGGCACGGAATGATAATAGAAATTTTGTTATGCCCGACAGCGCCGCCCACGGCCTGCGCAGACATCCGGGGCCTTCCCTGCTTTTCCGCAAGCTGCCGCGCGAGCTCACCGTAGGTCACGGTCTGCCCGTAGGGAATTTGCAGCAGCAGCGCCCACACTGCCTGCTGAAACGCCGAGCCAGCCGGGTGCAGCGGCGGCAGAAAGCCCGGCTCCCGCCCCGCAAAGTAAAGGTCCAGCCAGCGCCGGGCCTCGGAAAGGACCGGCGTTTCCCGTTCGTTATGCTCGGCGGGCAGTCCGTCGGCAAAATATTTCGCGCCGTCGAACCACAGCCCGGTCAGCCCGACCTCGTCCGCCGCCAGCAGGATACGGCCCAACGGGGCGTCATAATGCTGAATATATGTCATCGTATATGCACCTCACCGGCTGAAAAACAGGCCGTAGCGGCCCGCAGCCTTTTTATCATTATACCGCATTCCGCTGCAAAACTCTATCCGTATTTTGCAAAATGGCCAAGGCTGTTGCCTTTTTCCCGCCAATCCCCTATAATCATGGGTAATGACAGATAAAGGAGCACTACCATGAAAATTGCAATTCCCTATCAAAACGGCCAGGTTTTCCCACACTTCGGCCATGCACCGCAGTTTAAATTCTACACCATCGAAAGCGGCATGATTTTACACACCGAGGTCGTCGAGACCGCGGGCAGCGGCCACAGCGCCGTGACAGCCTTTCTGATGCGCGGCGGCGTTGACACGCTGATCTGCGGCAGCATCGGCGCGGGCGCGCAGACTGCCGTAGCCGGGGCCAACATCAGGCTGTACGCCGGTGTCAGCGGCGACGCCGACCAAGCCGTGCTGGCGCTGCTGGCCGGAAAGCTCGTCCATGACCCCACTGCTGTTCACTGTGGCCACCACGACGGTGAGCACCACTGCGGCGGGCATCACTGCCACTGACAAGGAGGCTTGCACCATGACCCTTACCGAACGTGCAGCCGCAGCTGCAGAATTAAAAGCCACCGGGCAGTGCAACTGCACCCAATCTGTTGTAAAGGTATTTGAGGACAAGCTGCCCGTGGAGGGCGACACCCTGCGGATGCTGGCGGCAGGCTACGCTGCCGGTATGGGCTGCCTGGAGAGCACCTGCGGCGCACTGATCGGCGCTGTGATGGTGGCCGGCATCCTGACGGAGGGCCGCGGCACGCCCGCTGTGGCACGCGCACTGGTCCGGAGCTTTGAGCAGCGGTGCGGCGCGACTATCTGCAAGGAGCTGAAGGGCGTTGCCACCGGCGTGCCGCTCTGCCCCTGCCCCGAATGTGTGCGCAATGCCGTGCTGGCGCTGGGCGACGTACTGCCCGACGCCGTAAAGGAGTAAACGCCGATGTTTTTTGCCTACGGGGAAGCCGAGCTTGCCTGCCTGCGCGCCAAGGACAAGCGGCTGTGTGAGGTCATCGACAAAATCGGGCATGTGGACCGCGTCGTCGATACCGATTTGTTTTCGGCGGTGGTGCACCACATCATCGGCCAGCAGATCTCGACGAAGGCGCAGGCCACGATCTGGCAGCGGATGCAGGACGCACTGGGCACCGTGAACGCCGAGACAATCCTGGCTGCCGGTGTTCCCAAATTGCAGGCGCTGGGCATGACCTTTCGCAAGGCGGAGTACATCACCGATTTTGCCGAGCGCGTCCACAGCGGTGCGTTCGATCCGGAGGGTATCCGGCAGAAAAGCGACGAGGACGCCATCCGCGAATTGAGCGCCCTAAAGGGCATCGGTGTTTGGACGGCGGAGATGATTTTGCTGTTCTGTATGCAGCGGCCCAACATTTTCAGCTACGACGACCTTGCTATCCAGCGCGGTCTGCGGATGGTCTACCACCACCGCAAAATTGACCGCAAGCTGTTTGAAAAGTACCGCCGCCGGTTCAGCCCCTATTGCAGCGTGGCCAGCCTGTACCTGTGGGCCGTGGCAGGCGGAGCGATTCCGGAAATGCGCGATTATAAACCGAAAACCGCACGATAAAAAAAGGCAGCCGACCCGCTGTAGCTCTGTCAGCGGGTCGGCTGCTCTTTTACATTTTAAATTTGCCACGGAGTTATAAAGCCTTACCGCGCTGCTCTTGCCGGAATTTTGCTGCGCAGCGTCTCAAGGCGGTTCAGCGCGTCGTTCAGCGTCTCGTCCTTCTTGGCAAAGTGGAAGCGGATCAGGTGGTTGACAGGCTCCCGGAAGAAGCTCGAGCCCGGCACCGCGCCGACACCAACCTTAGCAGCCAACTCCTCGCAGAACTTCAAATCGCTGTCATAGCCGAATTCGGAAATGTCCATCATCACATAATACGCACCCTGCGGTACGTTGTGGACAAGGCCCAGAGCGTCCAGGCCCTTGCAGAACAAATCGCGCTTGTGCGTGTATTTTGCCAGCAGGTCATCGTAATAGTCCTGGCCGAATCGCAGTCCCGGGATGATGGCCTCCTGCAGGGGAGCCGCCGCGCCGACGGTCAGGAAGTCGTGTACCTTCTTGGCGCGCTCAATGATGGGCGCGGGCGCAATGACGTAGCCCAGCCGCCAGCCCGTGACCGAGTAGGTCTTGGACAGCGACGAGCAGGAGATCGTCCGCTCCCACATATCGGGCAGCGCGGCAAAATAGGTGTGGGTGTGCGGCGCGTAGACGATGTGCTCGTACACCTCGTCGGTGATAACATAGACATCATACTTTTTGGCAAGGCCCGCAATCAGCTCCAGCTCGTCCCGGGTGAACACCTTGCCGCATGGGTTCGAGGGGTTGCACAGGATCAGCGCCTTCGGGTGTTGGCGGAAGGCATTCTCCAGTACCTCGGGGTCAAAGGTAAATTCCGGCGGCGTCAGCGGCACATAAATTGGCTCTGCCCCGGTCAGGATCGTGTCCGCGCCGTAGTTCTCGTAAAATGGCGAGAAGATAACGACCTTGTCCCCCGGGTTCGTCATGGTCATCATGGCGGTCATCATCGCCTCGGTGCTGCCGCAGGTCACAACGATCTCACTGTTGGGGTCAATTGTCCGGCCCATATAGCGGGTCTGCTTGGCGGCCAGCGCCTCGCGGAAGTTCTGCGCGCCCCAGGTGATGGAGTACTGGTGGTAGTCCTCGTGCGCGACCTCGGCCAGACGGTCCAGAATTGCTTTGGGCGGGTCAAAATCCGGGAAGCCCTGGGAAAGGTTCACCGCGCCGTATTGGCTGGAGATACGGGTCATGCGGCGGATGACAGAATCGGTAAAGCCTGCGGTACGGTCAGAAAGCGGCTGCATTGGTAGATCACCCCTGTTGTTTATTCCTATCTGTTTGCTTGGTTACTTTGCATTGTACCGCGGCAGCGCGGGTTCGTCAATGCCGTTCCGCGGAAATTTTGCATTTTGGAAAATCGCTGGTATAATAAAGGAAACAGACAAATCGTAAATCGGAAAGGATGTTCCCGATGCCGCAAGATAAATCCTTACAGATGAATCAAACCATCGAAACTGCCATTTTGCAGCTGCAGCAGTCCCCTACCCCGGAGCAGCTGGCCCACACACTGACCGTCGTCCGCCGCTGTATGCAGGCAGGCGGGCAGTGGATCGTGGCCGTCGAGCCTGTCCTCGGTGGCGGGCAGGTGCAGCCCCGGGTCGTGACGACGGCGGACGGCGCAAGCTGGTGGTACGCCTTCACCTCGTTTGAGGAGCAGATGAAAAGCCCTGACACGGTGAAATCGACCTTCCTCGCAGACATTGACAAGCTGTTTGCCGCAGCGCTCTCCGCACCGGAAATCGCGGGCATTATTGTAAATCCGTGGCACTGCACCCTGCAGCTGGATAAGGAGCTGATCCGCATCATCCAGCCGGGCCGGGCCGGCTGACGGGAGGATGTAGACGATGAAAATTCAATCTGTTGCTATTTTGGGGGCCGGAGCCGTCGGCTGCTATGTGCTGTGGGGCCTGGCCGACAAGGCCGCTGCCAACAGCCTGCAGCTTGGCGTCGTGGCGGAGGGTCCCCGCGCCGAGCGGCTGCGGCAAAACGGCTGCACGATCAACGGGCAGGTCTATCACCCGCAGGTCTGGACCCCGCAGCAGGCCCACGGCGTCGATCTGCTGATCGTCGCGCTGAAATACGGCGCGCTGCCCGGCGCACTGGACAGCATCCGCACCATTGTGAGCGAACGCACCGTTGTCATGAGCCTGATGAACGGCGTTGACAGTGAGGAGCTCATCGCCGCACAGGTCGGCGCAGCTCATGTGCTGCCCGCGCTCATCAAGGTGGCCTCCCGCCGCACCGGGGATGGTGTGTGTTTTGACCCGGAGACGACCATCGGCATCATCTACGGGGAGCTGACCGCACCGTTTGACAGTGACCGGGTGCAGGCGGTGCGGGCGCTGTTTGCGGACACGGGCATTCATTTCCGTGTGACCGAGCATATCCGCGAGGAGATCTGGTCCAAGTTCCGGCTGAACGTCTGCAACAATCTGCCGCAGGCGATCCTCGGCGCGGGCGTCGGCTGCTACAGCGACAGTGCCCATATAAAGGCCATCAGCGACGGCCTGCGCCGCGAGCTGGAGGCCATTGCCGCCGCCAAGGGGATCGACCTCTCCAAGGCAGCTGCGGCCTCCACCCACGGCAGCACCGTGCCGCCCACCGCGCGCTACTCCACCCTGCAGGACCTCGACGCCGGGCGGCACACAGAAATCGATATGTTCTCCGGTGCGCTCATGCGCATGGGGCGCGAGTTAGGCATCCCGACGCCCTACAACGAATACACCTACCACATGATCAAGGCTCTGGAGGAGAAAAACGACGGCCTGTTTGACTATACGGCAACAGATGCTGTAACCTACTCCCGTTAATAAGGGGGTGCTGACGGCCCTTGCGGGCGGCTGCATTTTTCTGAATTTTCTTTATTTTTTGCAGAAAAAAACTCTCAATAGTCCCACCGCGGGCGTCTATTGAGAGTTTTTTTCTGCATTTTATAATTACCTGCGGCTCTGCGTCGCCTTTTGGCAGTCTGCATTTTGGAAAAGCTGTGTTTCTCCTGCCGGCCCTCTCCCCTTCCCTGCCGGTTTCCCTAGATGTGCATGATTTTGTTTGCCGTTTTGTATATTATACATAAATTATTACAGTTTGTTTCTTTTGTTCTATTTTTGCAGCGGAGAAGATTTCTCGCAATACGTTTTACTTTTTTCGTATACTTTTACGTACTATCGAAGATTCCTGGAGAGTTTTTTGTTCAGAATAAAACTCGCAATACAAAAAGGAGAATTTTTCTGTTTTTTTCTTCTGTTGTCAGAAAATTTCTCCCAATAAGCCTTTTTCCCCTCTGCCCTCTCTTTTTTGTCACTGCGCTCTCCCCTGCTCCGCCGGAAAAGCCGCGAACTGATTTTTTCACTGCGCAGCATTTTTCTCTCATCAGCACAGAAGAAAACTCGCATTTCGCTGTCTGCTTTGCCCGCAGTCGCTTGCGTACTGAGAGTTTTTTTCTGCCGAATTGAGAGTTTTATTCTGGCAAAATCAGCAGAAGAGAACTCTCAGCACAGCAGAATATTTCTCTTTTTTCGTGGGAAGAAAACTCTTTTTTCACAGGAATTTTTCTCTCAATTCAGCAGAAGAAAACTCGCAATCTACTTATTATATATAAAGAGATAAATTTATAAAATAATAAATAATAATTATAAGAAAAAAATACAAATAGCACATTTATTTTTTATTGCGAGAAGCCGTTGACATTTTCCGCAATTGCGTGTATGCTTAATGTACTGTATTTGTGGAGGTGTAGGCCTATGTCTGAAAAGCGGAAAAATGACACCATCATTGAAGGCGAATACTATGACCCGGACCTCCCTGCACAGGAAAACACGCCGCCACAAAAGCACCGCCGCACCCGCTCTGCAGGCAATGTACCCAAGTACAACCCGGCGTCGGAATCGATCATCACCAAGAGTAATGACCTGATCCAAAAGACAAAATATGCCCTGCCAAAGCTGGAGCAAAAGGTCCTGCTGGCAATGATGGCACAGATCAACCCCAAGGAGACCCCGGATGCGGACCGCGTTTATTCGTTGAGCTTTTCCGACTTCGGGCGGCTGGCCGGGGTCAACATGCACGACAACACCTATCTGGAATACCTGAAGGACACCGTCAAAAGTTTGGAGGACCGCTCCTTCTGGAGCCTGGACCCGGCCAGCGACGGCCACCAGTACAAGGTCCTGTCCTGGCTGCAGCGCGGCTCCACCGTGAATGACCGGGACAAGCAGATCCGCGTGCGCTTCAATCCGGAGATCCTCCCCTATCTTTCCCAGCTGAAAAGCAACTATACCTCCTACAACGTGGAATATCTGCTGACGATGAACAGCACCTACTCTATGCGTTTTTACGAAATTTTGCTTTCCTACGACAACGGAGACACCGATTACGGCTACACGAACGGCCTGGTGTTTCAGCCGGTCACAAAAGAGATACTGGACCGTTTCCCGGACAAGGCGCAGGACATCCGCGGCTTCAAGTACAAAGTGTTTGACATTCAGGAGCTGAAGGAGCAGCTCTCTCCCCCGCCGGAAAAGCGCAAAAAGGACAAGGAAAAGCCGCTGACAGAAAAGTACAGCAACTTCCACGATTTTGAGCGCTACGTCCTGACCAAGGCCAGGGACGAGATCAACCAGATGACTGACCTCTGGTTTGACTATATCCCGGTCCGCATCCGCGGCGGCAGAAAATACGAGCGGCTGTACCTGTTCATCCGCTACAAATCCGCGCAGGAGATGGACGCAGTGCGCCAGCTGCACGCGCAGAAAAGCGCTCGCAATGAAGAAGTCCCGCGCCGCAGAAGGACGCGGAAAACTACCGAGCCGGAACGAAGCGCGGCAGCTGTATCCGTGGCAGAGCCGCTGGGGGACGAGCTGTTTACTATGACGGTGACGCGGGCTGTTCGCGTGCTGGAAAGCAGGGCGCGCAGCCAGACCCTGCAGGAAAAAATTTCACCGGAGCTGTACAGTGCGGTGTCCTCGGTGCTGGTATACACGGCGCGTCTGCTGACCAACACCAACAGCGAGAAAAGGGCAAAGCAGGCGCAGGAGACCCGCGACGCGCTGAACCGCATCCTGGCCCAGCAGCACGATTTGACCTGCTGGGCGCTGGGCATGGCGCGGATGATGCTGACCAAAAAGGAGCACGGCCAGCTCAAGTCGCCGCAGTACAACGCGACCATTGTATACAACGCGATGGAGGATATTACGATCATCCCGAGCGGCAGGGACGAGCTGCGCAGCGCTGGTGCAACGGATCATTTCAAGGCAGATCTGTCCGTCTTTGACGAATAAATTTGCCACGGAGTTATAAGACCAAAAGGCATAACAAAAAGCGTATGGATACCCGGTCCGCAAAAAGCTGCGGCACAGGCGTGTCTATATGCTTTTTTCTTTATATAAGAATTTGCCACGGAGTTATAAGACTTTTCTGCCGCAGAAAAGCCCTGCCAAAACTGCAAAAGTGCTGTTGACGATGCTGGCAAATGTGGTATACTATACATAGATGAAAACGACATAAAAAATAATTTGCCACGGTGTTATAACTACATAATGAAATGGGGAACAAGCGAATGGCTGCAACAGTAATAACCATTGCGGTGGAAAAAGGCGGCTGCGGAAAAACCGTAACGACCTCTAACCTTGCCTATCTGATGGGCGACGAGGGCAAAAAGGTGCTTTGCCTGGACACCGACCCGCAGGGCAACCTGACGTTTGCCCTGACAGGCGGCAACGCCATTACCAGCAAGGCCTTTGCCAACCGCAGTCTGTATGATATGATCGACGGCTTCCGCTACAACACACAGACCAGAGATTTTATCGTCGAGTCGGAATATGAAAACGTGGACCTGATCCCGGCCAACGACCAGACGCCGCGCCTGTCCAAGCGGCTGGAGGATCTGTACACGGACGCCCAGCGGGACTATGACCGCGGCGACCCGAAGTATCTGGCCAGCGATACCGACGTGCTGGACTATTTCCTGCGCCAGGTCAAAAATGAGTACGATTATATCCTGATCGACACCCAGCCAAGCCGGGACAGCCTGCTGCTCTCCAACGCAATTGCCGCGGCGGACTATGTGCTGATCCCGCTGAAGTGCGATTCCTTCTCGGAGGACTCGGCGTTCCGCACCTATGTGCTCTGCAATGAGATGCGCAAGAGCAAGACTTCCCGCATCAAGGGCGTCGGCGTGATGCTGACGATGGTGCAGAAAAGTGCAGCCTCGCAGGACATCCGCAGTGACTGCCGGGCCAAGCTCGGCGCAACGCTGTTCAACGCGGAAATCGCCTTTGGCAAGAGTGTGGATAACAGTATCAACCGCTGCGTGCCGGTCTGCTACTCGGCCCGCACGCAGCCCCCGGCCAAAAGCTATGTGGCGGCGTATGAGGAGCTGAAAAAGCGCCTGGCCGAATTGGAGGAAAAGTAAGATGGCTATGAAAAAGAAGCCCGGCAGATCCAAGGTCGAGGTGGGCATTCCGTCCACCGAGGCGGTTTTCAGCGCCGGAAACAACAACGCCTCCGGCAGCCTGATTGCCAACCTGGCCACGCAGAACCGCGCCGAGCTTGCCTATGAGCTGCGGGAGATTGCCTTGCAGGACATCGAGCTGAACCCGGACAATGCGATTTTCCGCCAGCTGGACACCGACGAGGATGTGGAAACACTGGCCAACGACATTGACCGCAACGGCCTGATGCACAATCTGGTCGTATATCCGCGGACGGATGGCAAACAGACGAAGTACGTTCTGCTCTCCGGCGAGCGCCGCTATAAGGCATTGAATTATTTGCAGGCGCGCGGCGACGCAAAGTGGAACACAGTCAAAAACTGCCGTGTTGTCACAACACCGCTGAGCGACAACGAGAAAAAGGTCATGCTGCTGAGCGCCAACCTGCAGGTGCGCGGCGGCTTTGCCAACGAGATGATCCGCCGCAAGGCGGTTGCCGAGTTGGTGTCCTGCCTGCAGGCAGAGCCGTACAACCTGACAGCAGCCGAGGCAAAAAAAGCTATCAAGGAGGCAACGCCCATCAACGGGCGGCAGATCGATAAGGATCTGAGCATTGAAAAAAATCTGAATGAGGGTCTCAAGGATCTGCTGGATCGTGGCTTTGTGCTGCGCAGCGAGGCGGAGAGCTTTTTGCGGATGACGCCCGAGGAACAGAGAATCGCTGCCCAAATGCTGCAGCAGCTCTATGCTATTGCGTACAACGGCCCGGGCAGCGCAGCCATTCAGGACGAGAAAAAAGCGATTCGCGGGCGGTTCGTGGATGCACTGCGGACGGTGGCCGACACCAGCAGTATGCAGGATGCCCACGAGGCGTTGGTCGCTGCGGTGTTCACGGTCCAGAAGGAGATGGCGTGTCTGAAGGAGACCATCCGAAAGGTCAAGACCATCCCGCCGGAGCAGCCCGCCGCGCAGGTCGAGCAGACAGAGGTCATCCGGGAGGTCAGGGAAAAGACCGCCGGTGCCAAGGCACAGAGCAAAATTACGGGCAAGCTGTCCAGCCAGACAAGCCGCTTAGAAACGATGCTGCGCAGGAAAAACCCCGAGAAGCGCCTTGCAGAAAAATATACCCACGAGGAGCGCCGGCAGGCCATGAAGGAGCTGGACGAGATGATCGCCACGGCCACGCGGCTGCGGGAAATAATTGCAAAGGTGGAGCGCAGCGCCGATGAAGCCCAGGAAGTATAGGCTGCGTATCCGCCTGCACCGCAAAATTTACGACCTGCTTGAGATGGAAGCATTGTGGCAGGACAGTAAGATCGGTACGCTGGCCAACCGCATTTTGCAGGAGGAGCTGGCCAAGCTCCGGCAGGTCGGCCTGGACCACTGCGTGTGCGGGGATGAGGACGCAGCATCCGCGCGGCGCATCGAGGCAGAGAAGCACCCCGAGAGCTATTACGTGCTGCCGTCGTTTGACTGCCGCGAAAAGTATATGCCGACCCATGGCCGCGGCCTTGACACGAAGGGACAGGTCACGCTGCTGGTCACAGCGGAGCAGCTGCAGCTGATCGACGCGCTGTTTGACCGGGAAAGCGGCTGTGTCCGCGGGCTTTACTCGGAATCCCAGGGGCAGACGGTCAAAAGCTACCGCTATCAAATCGTGGGGCTGCTGCTGCACAATCCCTTGCTGCAGGAGTTACAGAAGCAATAATTGTTACAGAAAAGGACTCGCAATGGATTTGCGGGTCTTTTTTTATAGAAAGTTTGTGGTAGGGCAGGGGAGAGAAAGGAGTATTGCGAGAGAATTTCTTGAAAAAAATGAAAAAAAGTAAGAAAAAAGCACCTGCTTTGTTATAGAGAGAATGTAGGGGCGAACATTGTTCGCCCGCCAACCTGGTGCAGCAAGGCTTTTCCGGGAAGGCCTTGCACATAGCGCGCGGGCACGGGCGAGCAATGCTCGCCCCTACAGAGTTTTATAACGGCAGAATGATTTACAAACAGTAATAGTAAATTAAATGTTTCCAAATTGTACTTTTAATACCCTGTATTGCGAGAAACTTTCTGCGAAAAAAAGAAAAAATCTCCGCCTTGCAACTGCGTTTTATATCTGCTACAATAGCGGTAAAAATAGGGGAGGTCTGCACATGGAACCGGAAAAGCTGTTGGAGGCGCTGCACACAGCGGAAAAACTCAAGGACACAACGCGGCATTGCTATACATCAAAGGGACGGCATGAGAGCGTGGCCGAGCACAGCTGGCGCATTGCGCTCATGGCGTTCTGGCTGCGGGATGAATTTCCGCAGGCGGACATGGACAAGGTCATCCGCATGTGCCTGATCCACGATCTGGGCGAGTGCTTTACCGGGGACATCCCGGCGTTTGACAAGACCGCCGCCGATGAGGCCGCCGAGGAAGCACTGCTTTCCCGCTGGGTCGATTCACTGCCCGAGCCGGTCTGTACCGAGATGCGGACGCTGTACGCGGAGATGGCCGCCTTGCAGACGACGGAGGCCAAAATCTACAAGGCGCTGGATAAAATGGAGGCCATCGTCCAGCACAACGAGTCCGCGATTGCGACCTGGGAGCCGCAGGAGTATGCGCTGAACCTGACCTACGGCGTGGAGCAGTCGCAGTTCTCGCCCTATATGCAGGCGCTGCGGGAGGCCCTCCGGCAGGAAACGCTGCGCAAGATGGAGCAGGAGGGCGCGACACCGCAGCCGTGAGAACGGTATAAAAATCCTCCTGGCGGGCAGAATAGAAGGTGATGATTCTGCCGACAGGAGGAAAACAAATGCGAGAAATGTTCTGCTTTCAGTGCCAACAAACGGCGCATAACACCGGCTGCGACGGCAAGGCCGGTGTCTGCGGCAAAAAGGCCGACACCGCCAACTATCAGGATGAGCTGATCGGGGCACTTATCGGGCTGGCGCGGGCGGCGCGGGCTGGGACACCGACACCGCACACCGATGAATTGATTTTGAAGGGCCTGTTCACGACGATCACAAACGTGAACTTCAACAACGAAACTATCCTGCAATGCAAGGCGGAAATCGAAAAGGAAAAGGCTGCCGTCGGCCCCGGGCAGCTTGACGATTACGACCTTGCCGCGCTTTGGGCGGCGGGGGAGGACGTGCGCTCGTTGAAATCGCTGATCCTCTTTGGGCTCAAAGGCATGGCGGCCTATGCGTACCACGCCCGCGCACTGGGGAGAACAGACCCCGCTGTGAACGCCTTTTTCTATGAGGCACTCGAGGCCATCGGCGCAGAGAAAACGCCTGACGAGCTGCTGGCGCTGGTGCTGAAAACTGGAGAAGTCAATCTGGCCTGTATGGCGCTGCTGGACGCAGCCAACACCGGCGCATACGGTGACCCCGTGCCGGTCACGGTGCCGCTGACGATTGAGAAGGGCCCCTTCATCGTGGTCAGCGGCCACGACCTGCACGATCTGAAGCTGCTGCTGGACCAGACCGCGGGCAGGGGCATCAACATCTACACCCACAGTGAGATGCTGCCCGCCCACGGCTACCCGGAACTGAAAAAATATCCGCACCTCAAAGGCAACTTCGGCACGGGCTGGCAGAACCAGCAGTCAGAGTTCCACAACATCCCCGCGCCCATCCTGTTCACAACGAACTGTCTGATGCCGGTGCGGCAGAGCTACAGTGACCGTGTGTTCACGACGTCGGTGGTGTCCTACCCGGAGCTGACCCACATCGGGGACGACAAGGATTTCACCCCGGTCATTGAAAAGGCGCTGGAATGCGGCGGCTACCCCGAGGATCACCCGATGACCGGGATGAACGGCGGCAGCACGGTCATGACCGGCTTTGCCCGCAATGCGGTGCTGTCCCACGCAGAGCAGATCGTCCGACTGGTCCGGGAGGGGAAGATACGCCACTTTTTCTTGATCGGCGGCTGCGACGGTGCAGCACCGACGCGCAGCTACTACACGGACTTTGCACGGATGACGCCGCCCGACACGCTGATTCTGACGCTGGCCTGCGGCAAGTACCGGCTGAACGATATGGATCTGGGCAGCATCGAAGGCATCCCGCGCGTTCTGGATTGCGGGCAGTGCAACGACGCCTACAGCGCCATTCGCATTGCGCTGGCGCTGGCCGAGGCGTTTGGCTGCGGCGTCAACGACCTGCCGCTTACGCTGGTGCTGTCGTGGTATGAGCAGAAGGCTGTCTGCATTTTGCTGACGCTGCTGTATCTGGGGCTGCGCAATATCTACCTTGGCCCCACGCTCCCGGCGTTCGTCTCACCGAATGTACTGGACTTTCTCGTTAAGCAGTACAACCTGACGCCCACGGGCGACCCGAAAACAGACTTGGAAAAGATACTGAACCGACAATAACAACATCCGCCGTGCAGAGAGACGCCTCTCTGCACGGCGGATGCTTTTTTGCGGCTTTTGGCTTATTCAGGCAAATGGGCGTTTACACCTTCACCAGCTCATACGCCTGCGTGCCGATGCCAAGGATCTCGGCGCTGTCGATGGTGTGGGTGCCGTGGCGGCTGTTGACGCGCTCCATAAAGTGGTCGCGGCCCGGGTCATTGCTGTTTATGACCAGATCGATGCAGGCGCGGTCCAGCGCGACGGGGTCAAGGCTCGAGAGGATGCCCACATCGTTCATGCAGGGGTCCTCGGCCACGGCGCAGCAGTCGCAGTCAACGGAAAGGTTCTTCATGATGGCGACATAGGCAATCTTGCCCGCAAAGTGCTTTGCCACGGTGGAGGCGGCGTCTGCCATGGCTTCAAGGAAGGTGTCCTGCTCGGCGCAGTTCTCCCACAGGATGTGCTGGTCGGTGACCTTGCCGCCGGAATGGATGTACGCCTTGCCGGCGCTGGACGCGCAGCCGATGGACAGCTGCTTGAGCGCACCGCCGTAGCCGCCCATCGGGTGACCCTTGAAGTGGATGAGCACGAGCATACTGTCATAATTCTCGATGTTCTTGCCCAGATAGTTGACCTTGAGGACCTTGCCGTTTTCGACGGGCCATTCGACGTCCGGACCCTCGGCGTCCATGATGTCAACATCAAACAGGTCGCTCCAATGATGCTTCTTCATCAGCTCGATGTGCTTGGGCGTCTCGTTGCGCGCGCCGCCGTAGGCTGTGTTGCACTCAACAACGGTGCCGTTGACGGCGTCGATGACGGGCTTCATAAACTCGGGGTGCAGGTAGTTCTGGTTGCCGTCCTCGCCGCTGTGGACTTTGACGGCCACCTTGCCGGGCAGCTCGATGCCCAGCTGGCGGTACATCTTCACAACGGCTTCGGGGGTGAGTTCGTTGGTGAAATAGACAGTAGATTTAGCCATAATAGGGGGACCTCCGTTTAAAATAGTAGCGTGATAAAAGGCTTCCCCCTCGGGGGAAGCTGTCCGCGGAGCGGACTGATGAGGGCAAAGCATGCGATTGCTGCCTGTTCACGGGTGGCCAACGGAGGGCTGCCCCTCATCCGGCCTCGGTCGGGGCCTCGGCCACCTTCCCCCTCGGGGGAAGGCTATTGAAACCGCAGCGGCAGCTCCGGTTCGCACCCTTACTTTTGCCTTTCTGCTGTCTCTAGCATAGCATGAAAGCCGGGTTTAATGTCAAGTGGTTTTGCAAAAAATGAAGCAAAAGCCTTGCAAAACACGACAAACTGTGCTACTGTAAATTTGTACAAAAGGGGAGCTTGCGTAAAGCGGGCTGAGAGTGGGCTGTATCGCCCTGACCCAAACGGCAATACCGCACAATTCCCGCCCTACGGGCTTAAGCACCGCTCCGACGGCTGCGGCGTGCCATCTGCGTTGCCAAAATGCTCGATAATACACAAAGTATTATCTGCGCTTTTTGCTTAGCAGCTGGCGCGCCTCGCTCGCCGTATCGGCACTTAGAATTATGCGGTATTGCCTGAACCTGATTTGGATAATGCCAACGTAGGGAGATACCGTAGCACTGCGCTTCTTGTGAGCTTTTGTGCGGATATGTCTTTGCAGGCGTATCCGCATTTTTACTTATAAGGAGCGTTTTTTATGCTGGGTACCTGTCTTGAAAATGTGCGCAACACTGTGCCGCTGGTGCACAATATCACGAACTATGTCACGGTCAACGACGTGGCCAACATTCTGCTGGCCTGCGGCGGCAGCCCGATCATGTCCGATGAGCCGGAGGACGTCGAGGACATCACGTCGATCTGCGGCGGCCTGAACATCAACATCGGCACACTGAACCAGCGCAGCATCGAGGGCATGTTCCGCGCGGGCGCAAAGGCAAATGCCCTCGGCCATGTCGTGCTGCTCGACCCCGTCGGCGCGGGCGCGTCGGCCCTGCGCACAAACACCGCCGTCGAGCTGATGGAGAAGATCAAATTCACCGTCATCCGCGGCAATATCTCCGAGATCAAGACGCTGGCGCTGGGCAGCGGCACGACGAAGGGCGTTGACGCTGACGTTGCGGACGCCGTGACCGACGCAAATCTGGACAGTGCCGTCAAATTTGTCAAGGACTTTGCGGCCAAAAGCGGCGCTATCGTCGCCGTCACCGGTGCCATCGACCTTGTCAGCGACGGCACGGCCTGCTATGTCATCCGCAACGGACGCCCCGAGATGGGCAAGATCACCGGCACGGGCTGCCAGCTCTCCGGCATGATGACAGCCTTCGTTGTTGCGAACCCCGACAATAAGCTCGAGGCTGCCGCCGCGGCGGTCTGCGCCATGGGTCTGGCGGGCGAGATCGGCTGGAGCCGCATGGCCGAGGGCGACGGCAACTCCACCTACCGCAACCGCATCATTGATGCCATCTACAATATGGACGGTGCAACGCTGAATGGGGGCGCCAAGTATGAACTGCGATAAAAATGATCTGCTGCTCTATGCCGTCACGGACCGCCACTGGCTGGACGGGCGCAGGCTTATCGACGTTGTGCGCGAAAGCCTTGACGGCGGTGTGACGATGGTCCAGCTGCGCGAAAAGACGCTGGAGGAGGGTAAGTTCCTCGAGGAAGCGAAGGAGCTGCAAACGCTCTGCCGCGAGCGCGGTGTGCCGTTCCTTGTGAATGACAACGTCGAGATCGCCCGCGAGATGAACGCAGACGGCGTGCATGTCGGCCAGAGCGATATGGAGGCGCAGGACGTCCGCGCAATTTTGGGCCCGGACAAGATTCTGGGCGTCTCCGCCCAGACCGTGGAGCAGGCCATTCTGGCCGAAAAGCACGGCGCGGATTACCTCGGCGTCGGCGCGGTGTTCCCGACCGGCTCGAAGGACGACGCCGACGATGTGAGCTATGAGACGCTCAAGGCCATCTGCGGGGCCGTGTCCATCCCCGTTGTCGCCATCGGCGGCATCACGCAGGAAAATGTCGCGAAGCTCGCGGGCAGCGGCATCTGCGGCGTCGCGGTCATCAGCGCGATTTACGCGGCAAAGAACATCCAACAGGCATCCGCCGACCTGAAGGCCGCCACGGAGAAAATGCTGCATGACTAAGGCTGCTGTTTTTGATCTGGACGGCGTGCTGCTCGACTCCATGGGCATCTGGAACGACCTTGGCGCGCGGTATCTGCGCAGCCTGGGCGTCACGCCGGAGGAAGGACTCAACGAGATTTTGTTCTCGATGAGCATGGAGCAGGGGGCGGAGTATCTGCACACGCACTATGCACTGCCGCAGTCTGCCGCCGAGGTCGGCGCGGGCATTGCGGACATGCTGCGGGACTTCTATTTTTATGAGGTCCCCGCCAAGGACGGCGCGGCGGCGCTGCTGGCCGCCCTGACCGCCCGCGGCGTGAAGCTGGCGGCGGCCACGTCCAGCCCGCGGGAGCACGTCACGCGGGCGCTGGAACGGCTGGGGCTGCTCGGGTATTTCACCCGGCTTTTCACTACGGCAGAGGTCGGCGTCAGCAAGCATGAGCCGACAATTTACCTGCTGGCCGCCGAGGCCCTGCACGCCGCGCCGGCGGAAACACTCGTCTTTGAGGACAGTCTCTACGCCCTGAAAACCGCGAAGGCCGCGGGCTTTTACACAATCGGCGTCTACGATGCCGACGGCGAGACCGACCAGGCCGGGCTGCAAAGGGCAGCGGATCTGTATGTGAGAGATTTGCACGAAGCCGTGTTGCTGTAGAAAAAAGCATCCCACAGCGGTACACCGGGGGCACCACCTTGTGCCGCTTTATAAAACCTTGCTGTATACAAAAAGGAAAGGAAGTTATCACCATGAGAACAGCATTGACCATTGCCGGAAGTGATTCCAGCGGAGGCGCCGGTATCCAGGCAGACATCAAGACCATGACCGCCAACGGCGTTTTTGCCCTGTGCGCAGTCACGGCCCTGACCGCCCAGAACACCACCGGCGTGACCGACATTTTTGACTCGACCCCGCATTTTCTGGCGGAGCAGCTCGACGCAGTGTTTACCGACATCTTCCCCGATGCCGTCAAGATCGGCATGGTATCCTCGGCAGAGCTGATCGAAACGATTGCGGCAAAATTGAAGGAATACGGCGCAAAGCACATCGTCGTGGACCCCGTCATGGTCGCAACATCCGGCGCAAAGCTGTTGCGCGACGACGCCGTGACCGCGCTGTGCGAAAAGCTCCTGCCGCTGGCCGAGGTCCTGACGCCGAACATCCCCGAGGCGGAGATCCTCTCCGGCATGACCATTCAAAACGCCGCCGATATGGAGCGGGCCGCACAGACCATCAGCGAAAAGTACGGCTGTGCGGTGCTCTGCAAGGGCGGGCACCAGATCAACGATGCCGACGACCTGCTTTGGCGCGACGGCGCAGGTAAGTGGTTCAAGGGACGCCGCATCGACAACCCCAACACCCACGGCACCGGCTGCACGCTGTCCAGCGCCATTGCGTCGAATCTCGCGAAGGGCTATGACCTTGACACGTCGGTGGAGCGCGCAAAGGCGTACATTTCCGGCGCGCTGGCCGCTATGCTTGATCTCGGCCACGGCTCCGGCCCGATGAACCACATGTTCGCACTGAAGGGGGATTTTGTCGAATGAAAAAGACCTCTACCTTTCAGAACGGCCTGATCTGGTTCGGCGCGGGCGTCTCGCTGGCCGAGATCCTGACCGGCACCGCCTTTGCGCCGCTGGGTATGGCAAAGGGCTTTGCGGCCATTCTGCTCGGGCATATCATCGGCTGCGCCATGATGCTGCTGGCGGGCCTCATCGGCGGGCGCACGGGCCGCAGCGCTATGGAGACCGTAAAAATGAGCTTCGGCCAGAAGGGCGGCCTGCTGTTTGCGTTCCTGAACGTTTTGCAGCTCGTCGGCTGGACGGCCATCATGATCTATGACGGTGCACTGGCCGTTGGCGGTATTTTTGCGATTGGCCGCTGGGTCTGGTGCCTTGTCATCGGTGCGCTGATTATCGTGTGGATCGCCGTCGGCGTGACCGATTTGGGCTGGATCAACAAAATTACGATGGCTGCTCTGTTTATTCTGACGCTGGTGTTGTGCAAGGTCATCTTCTTCTCCGGCAACGCCATGGTCGGCATTGACGGCGAGAGCCTGACCTTCGGTGCGGCGGTGGAGCTGGCTGTGGCGATGCCGCTGTCCTGGCTGCCGCTCATCAGCGACTACACCCGCGACGCCGAGAAGCCGACCCAGGCGACCTGGGTCAGCGTGCTGGTCTACGGCGCGGTATCCTGCTGGATGTACGTCATCGGCATGGGCGCGGCCATCTTTACCGGCGAGTATGACATTGCCGTCATCATGGTCAAGGCCGGGCTCGGCATTGCCGCGCTGATCATTCTGGTTTTCTCCACGGTCACGACGACCTTCCTCGATGCGTGGAGCGCGGGCATCTCTGCCGAGAGCCTGTCCGCAAAGCTCAACGGCAAAAAGACCGCCATTGCCGTGACGGTCATCGGCACGGCGGCGGCCATCCTTTTCCCGATGGACGACATCACGGGCTTTCTGTACCTGATCGGCTCGGTGTTCGCGCCGATGATCGCCGTGCAGATCGCAGACCACTTTATTTTGCACCGGGACCGCTTTGCCGTGGCTGCCGACGCGCGCAACCTTGTTATCTGGCTCGTGGGCTTTATCGCCTACCGCCTGCTGATGGGCGTTGACACGCCGGTGGGCTACACGCTGCCCGACATGGTGCTGACCGTGGTGCTGTGCCTGCTGGCCGAAAAAGCAAAACCTACCAAGCAAATGTAAAAGCGCGAAGGACGCGCTGTAAACAGCAAAATAGCACCCTGTATTTTGCGAAACCTGTCCTGTTTTGGAGCACGGGCGGCAGCTATAATGGTAGCATCATCAGCAAGAAAACCCGCTGATGACGACCCTTATCGCTGCCGCTTTTTTTGCGGCCCAATGTGTTCTGAAGGAGGAACAAGAGTATGGGATTCATTATTGCTGCCGCTGTTGCCGCGGCCGTCATTGCCTTCTGCTTTCTCTGCTACAAGAAGGCCCCGCCGACCCAGGCCATCGTCGTGACAGGCTTCGGCCTCTCCCGCCCGAAGGTCGTCTGCGGGCGCGGCGTCTTTGTGCTGCCCATTGTGCAGCGCGCAGACCGCCTGAACATGCGCCTGTTGAAAATCGACGTGAAAACGCCGGAAACGGGCGTTAAAACCAAGGAGGGCGTCTCCCTCTGGCTCGACAGCGTCGTCACCGTCCAGGTCTACAGCGAGAACTCCACCGTCTCGGACGAGGAGGTCCGCAACGCCGGATATGACGACATCCGCAAGTACATCAATTCCCGCCAGCAGTCCGCGATCTCGAACTTCCTCGGCATGGACGAGGCGCACATCAATGAAAAGATCAACGATGTGCTGCAGGGCAACCTGCGTGAGATCGTGTCCGAGATGACCGTGGACCAGATCCTGACAAACCGCAAGCAGATGGCCGTCAGCGTCGTGGAGAACGCACGCCCCGACCTGGCCAAGATGGGCTTGGAGGTCGTGACCTTCAACGTGCAGGACGTCAAGGACGCCGTGGACGCCATGGGCCACAACCACGGCGTTATTGAAGCCATCGGCGTCGAGCAGGAGGAGCTTGTGAAAAAGCGTGCCTCCATCGCCAAGGCCGAGGCCGAGCGCGACGTCTCCTGCGCGAAGGCTGCCGCCGCCATGGCCGCGAACGAGAAGGAAATCGAAGCCCAGACCGCCATTGCCCAGCGCAACAACGAGCTGGAGCTGGCAAAGTCCAAGCTGAAGGCCGAGGCTGACAAGGCCGCCGCCGACGCGAACGCCGCCGGTATGATCCAGACGAACCTGCGCGCCAAGGAGGTCAAGGAGTCCGAGGCCGACGCGGAGATCGCCCGCCAGAAGAAGATGGTCGACCTGGCCGCCCAGGAGGCCGAGGTCCAGCAGCGCAAGCTGGATGCCGAGGTCCGCAAGCAGGCCGACGCCGAGCTGTACCGCCGCCAGAAGGAGGCCGAGGCCCAGAAGTATGAGGCCGAGCGTGCCGCCGAGGCCGCGAAGTTTGCCAAGCAGCAGGAGGCCGAGGGCATCGCGCTGGTCGGCAAGGCCGAGGCGGAGGCCATCCGCCAGAAGGGCCTGGCAGAGGCCGAAGCGATGAAGCAGAAGGCCGAAGCCTACAAGCAGTACAACGACGCCGCTGTGGCCGAAATGATGATCAAGGTCCTGCCTGAAATTGCCAGGAGCGTCGCGCAGCCCCTGTCCAGCATCGACAAGGTGTCCATTATCGGCGGCGATGCGTCCGGCGTGTCGGGTGTCTCCGGCAATGTGCCGGTGCTGATGGCCCAGACGATGGAGGCCATGAAGGAGGCCACCGGCATCGACATGCGCGACATTGTCCGCGCCAACAGCATCGAGGCCAAGACGGACCGGAACATTACGATCAAGACCGAGCCGGAGGGCGAGGAGTAAGGTCGTAGGGGAGGGATGTATCCCTCCCGGGCCGTTTACTGCAACGGCAAGTCTGTGCGGAGGGGTCAAGACCCCTCCCTACAGAGCCATTTTATAAAGGGTTGTAGGGAGCGGTCTTGACCGCTCCGGGGAACGCTGCGGCTGCCGCTCTGTTCCCGGGAGGGATGAATCCCTCCCCTACATGCTATAAAAAAGGCTATCCGACACCAAAATCGGATAGCCTTTTTCTTATCCTCTCACAGCTCCGGCAGTTCCTCCCACACAGGCAGGCGGTGCAGAGCGCGGACGATGTTGCACTGCTCCAGCAGCGTGCCGTCGCCGTCGCACATCGTAGCGTACCACAGCGGGCTGCGCAGGGCGTGGGTGTCGGTGTCAAACAGGTGCTCGGGACCGCTGGCGTACTGGAAATGCAGGTGGCTTAAAAGCCCGCCCTGCAGCCGGGCCGCGCGGGGCGGCATCGGCTCCATTGCCAGCAGGCAGCGGAACGGCCAGTCGGCGGGGACGTCCTCGGCGACGAAAAGGGCGTTCTCCTTGCCCTCAAGCCCGCGCTCCAAAACGTGGTCCAGATGATAGACCGCCCGGCCGAGGGTGTTCCCGTCGGTGTCCGTCCACGCGATGCAGAGCTTGCCGCCGTCGGCGTGGGTGATAGTCCAGCCGCCCAGCGTGTGCGGGTTGCCGATGCTCGTCGTCACGCAGGCCGTCTGCCAGAACTGCTTCGCGCCACTTTTAAACATCGGCAGCGCAGCAGCGGCGGCCTCGGCCTCCTGCCAGGCAAGCTTCAAATACGGGTCAGTGCTGGTGATATAGCTCTCAAAATTCTGCCAGCGGCCCAGCCAGTCGTTCGGGTGAAATTCCATAGGGGTCACACTCCTTCCGTATCGTCCCAGCGTATGACGCGGTCACACCAGTTGGCGGCCAGCTCCTCATCGTGGGTGATGACAAGCAGGGTCTTGCCCTGCGCCTTCCATTCCTGCAAAAGCTGCCCGACCTGCTGCATACTGCCCAGGTCAAGGCCGCTCGTCGGCTCGTCCAGTAAGATCAGCGGCTTGTCGGACAGCATGGCCGCCGCTACGACGACCCGCTGCTTCTGCCCGCCGGAAAGGCTCATCGGGTGGCGGTCCGCCAGACCGTCCAGCCCCAGCGCCTGCAAAACGGCGTCGCACCGCTCCGGGTGGGCTGCGCCGAGCAGCACCTCCTCCCGCACGCTGTCGCTGAACAGCTGATAGTTCACATCCTGCATGACAAGGAAGCTGCTCCTGAGCCGCTCCCTTGCGTTGGCGGGTCTGCCGTTCCGGCAGATTTTGCCGCTGACCGGCTCCAGCAGGCCGCAGAGCGTGCGGGCCATCGTCGATTTGCCGATGCCGTTGCGCCCCATCAGGCCGACGACCTCACCGGCGGCAAAGCTCATATCGGGCAGGGTGCGCAGCGGGTGCTTTTTGTCGCAGCCCAGCGTGACGCCCTCCAGCGTGAGCACCGGCGTGCCGGGGCATCGGGCGCTCTGCTTTGCGCGGATTCCGGCGCGGCAGTCGTCCAGCGTGCGGGCGCGCAGACCGTACCCGGCCAATGTGTCCGCAGGCAGCGCGGCAAACTCCGCAGCGGACCACTGCGCGGCCAGGCGGCCCGCCGCAAAGAAGAAATACCTGTCCGCCAGATCGGTGATCCAGGCAAGGCGGTGCTCCGCCAGCACAACGGTCACGCCCTGCCGCTTCATCACGGCGATCATATCGTGCAGCTGCGCGATGGCGGCGGCGTCCAGGTTGCTCGTCGGCTCGTCCAGCACCAACAGCCGCGGGCCGAGCATACAGGCCGCCGCGAACGCGACGCGCTGCTTTTCCCCGCCCGACAGCTTGAAAACGCTGCGGTCCATCAGCGGGCCGAGCTGGAACTGTTCGACGACCTCGTCCACGCGGCGGCGGATGGCCTGCGGCTCCATGCCGGCGTTCTCACAGGGGAAGGCCAGCTCCGCCGTCGTGTCCACGTTGAAATACTGGGTCTTGGGGTTCTGGAACACGCTGCCGACCTGCGGCACATAGGCTTCGATGGCGGCCTCGCCCGCGGCCAGCCCCGCCGCCGTGCAGCGGCCTGTCAGGGTGCCGGGATAAAATTCCGGGGAAAGACCGTTCAGCAGATGGGTGAACGTCGTCTTGCCGCAGCCGCTCCGGCCACAGAGGACGACGCATTCCCCGGGCTGCACCGTCAGCGTGACGTCCTGCAGGGCGGGGGAGGGGGCACTTTGATAGGTAAAGCTTGCGTTTTCGGCTTCGATCACAGCAGCGTCACCACCTTCCAGAGCAGGGGCAGCGTGCAGAGCGCGGGATAGAGGAAATCCCACGCGGTCAGCCGCAGCTCGGTCATGCAGGTATGCCGCCCCGGCAGGCCGATGCCCTTGGTCAGCGCGGCGGCGGAAAGATCCTGCGCCACATTGTTGCTGTTCATCAAAAGCGGCATCAGGATGTATTCCAGCGACTGCACGGGATGGCGCAGCAGCGCGACGCGGCCCGCGGCAATGCCCCGCAGGGCCATGGCCGCGCGGATGTGGCGGTAATCCTCGCCCACGGTGGGAAAGAACCGCACGACGACGGCACAGGGGATGATGATGCTCTCCGGCAGGTGCATCCGGCGCAGCGCGGCGGTCAGTTCCCCGACTGTCGTCGTTGAAAACGCATAGGCGCCGGTGATGATGCAGGGCAGCATCATCCGCACGCCGACCGAGACGAGGGAGAGCAGGTTCAACAGCACGCTCTCCCCGGCGCGGGGCACGACAAAGAGGTCCACGGCCAGCAGACCAAAGTACAGCACCGACAGCCGCATCCCCGCGCGGGCCTTGCCCGACAGGAAAAACAGCAGCAGGCACAGCGCCGTGGCAGCGGCCTCCGCCCCGGTGCCGACGTGAAAGAGAAGCATCAGGTTGGCAAGCAGCAGCAGATAGAGCTTGGCGCGCGGGTCCATGCGGAAGGTCATGCAACGATCCCCGCCTTTTCAAAGTGCTTCTTCAGCATCTTCTGGCCGAAGAAGCCGCCCACAAGGGCGCAAACCAAAATTGCCAGCATGCTGACCACAAAGCTGCCGCTGTTGATGGGTGCAAACAGCGTGTCGATGTAGGCGGCGTCCTTGCCGCGGGCTGTCAGGTTGGCTATGTAGGCGGATTTCATGAACCACAGCGGCAAAATCGGGCCGGTCAGGCCATAGGAAAACACGACGTAGCTGGCCAGCAGCAGCTTTTTGCTGCGGTATTTGCCAGCAGCGGCCACCAGGTCTGCCGCGACGCCGCAGATGATGTTGGCCGCGAACGACAGCACAAAATGGCCGGAGACGAAGAAGAACAGGCCCATCACAAGGCCCATGATCGTGATGCCGCCGAATTTTTGCAGCTTGGCGGCCAGCAGCATATAGACGCTGCCGGAGATCAGCGCGGCCACGGCGGGCAGCAGAATGTTGCCCACGCCCGGCAGCAGTACACAGGCGAAGGTCGCCACGGTGACAAGCACAAAGTACAGCGCGGTAAAGACGCCTACAGAGATCAGGTCGGGCACGGTCAGCTTGTTGGACTTCTGGTTCATGGGGATTCCTCCTGACTTGTGTTAGCTTATTCTAACTCATACAGCATAAAAAGCACCATGCCTGTACATGGTGTTCACAGCGGAGATTAGTTTAGCATAACCGACGTGCCTTTGTCAACTGCCGGTATTTGCAAGCGGCGCGGAGGGTGTGCTATAATAAGATGGAAATTTACTGCAAGGGGAGAACAGCCATGCTGCATCTGTACTGGGGCGACGGCAAGGGCAAGACTACCGCCGCCATGGGGCTGGCGCTGCGGGCGCTGGGCCATGGCCGCAGGGTGGTCATCCTGCAATTTTTAAAAGACGGCTCCAGCGGCGAAATTGAAATGCTGCGCCGCTGCGGGGCAGTCGTCTACGCCTGCCCCAACGCGAAATTCACCTGGCTTATGACCGACGCAGAGCGCGCCGAGGCACGCCGGACGAACACCCGGACGTTACAGACGATTTTACAGGGCAGCTTTGACCTGCTGGTGCTGGACGAAGCCTGTGCCGCCTGCAAAAATGACCTTGTGGAGGAAGCTCTGCTGCGGGAGGCCGCCGCCCGCGCCGAACAGGGGGCAGAGGTCGTCCTGACCGGGCGTGAGCCTGCCGTCTGGATGCAGGATGCCGCCGACTACTCCACCGAGCTGCGCGCCGTCAAGCACCCCTACACCCGGGGCATCGCCGCGCGCGAGGGCGTTGAATACTGATATACAGATATAGAAAAGGAAAAGGCCCCGCCGCTCCCTCGTCATGAGAGCGGCGGGGCTTTCCCGTCCAAAAGAAAATTATGGATGGCGTTTTTAAGCGGTCTGCTTTTTGTCATTCCGTCAGCACAACTGCCACGTCGTTGACGTTTGTGCCGGTGGGGCCGGTCATGATCAGACCGCCAACGGCCTGTAAGGTGTGGTAGGCGTCGTTGTCGGCCAGCGCACGGGGCACATCCAGGCCCGCCGCAGTGAGGGCGGCTAAGGCTTCGCCGTCCGCGTAGCCGCCCGCGGCATCGGTGGGACCGTCGGTGCCGTCGCTGCCCACCGAGAAAACACAGCATCCGCGCAGCCCGGCCAGCGCCGGGGCTGCGGCTAAGGCAAGCTCCTGATTTCGCCCGCCCAGCCCATGGCCGGTCAGATGCACAACGGTCTCGCCGCCCGCGATAAAGGCCCGTTTGCGGCCCTGCCCTGCGTGGGTGCGGGCGATGCTTCCCAGAAGGCTGCCGGCCTCCCGGGCCTCACAGCAAAGGCAGTCTGTCAGCAAAATCGGCTCGTACCCTTCGGTGCGGCAGGCGTCCGCAGCGGCACGGCACAGCTCCCGCACGCTGCCGGTGATTTTTGTGGTCACGTTGGGCAGCGTTTTGGGCGTTTCCTGCCGCAGCAGGGCCGCGGCAGCAGGGGAGAGCGCCAGCCGGTGTTTTTCCGCAATGGCAGCAGCCTGCGCGCAGGTCGAGCTGTCCGGACAGGCCGGGCCGCTGGCGATCATATCGAGCGGGTCACCGAGAATATCGCTGAGCACCACGCTGTACACCGCGGCGGGCGCACAGGCCAGCGCGAACCGCCCGCCCTTGACGGCAGACAGCCGCTTGCGGATCGTGTTGATCTCAACAATATCCGCACCGCAGGCCAAAAGCGCCTGTGTGATGGCCTGCAGCTCCTCAGCGGGCAGCAGCGGTTTTTCAAACAGCGCGCTGCCGCCGCCGGAGAGCAGAAACAGCACGGTGTCGTCCGCCCGCAGACCGCTGACAAGCGCCAGCGCCCGCTGGGTGGCCGCAAAGCTGTTGTCGTCCGGCACCGGATGCCCTGCCTCGCAGCAGGTCACGCCGGGCAGCGGCCCCCTGACATGGCCGTATTTTGTGATGACGATCCCGGCGTCCACACGGCCCAGCACGGCCAGCGCCGCGTGGGCCATCTGCCACGCGGCCTTGCCCGCCGCCACGAGAAATACACGCCCCTGTGGGTGAAAATGCTCCAAAGCGCGGCGCACCGCCTCATCCGGCAAAACGGCCCGGATGGCCGCTGTCCAAATCGCTTCTGCGCGTTGGCGCAAGAGCTGCTCCATTGTGTTACTCCTTTCCTTCCGTAAAAACAGGGGACAGCCGCCCGGCCCACTGCTTTTTGCCGGCAGACATAACAAAACCGGGGCGGAACCTTGCGTCCGCCCCGGTGGTATCAGATGATTGGAGTCATAGCCTCATAACCCTTTGCCTTATTTTTCGGTCTGTTTCCGTTTGGTCATAGGAATCATCCCTGTTTTATTTTGTTTCGGGTCTGATGCAGAGGTGTTGCCCTCTTAACTCTGGTACATGGGAGTTTCTCCTTGATGATCAGGTGAAGTTCAGATAGGATCTGTTGGGTGGAGTGGTGGTAGTCATCGCTGCCAGCCTTCTTTCAGCCTAATCTATATTCACGCGGGGGTCTGTTTTGACGGGCCCGTGTGTCTGCTAACAATTTTGTAAGATACCGTACATCACATTTTTATTGATCTTTTACAGAGAATGCTCTGCGGCTTTTGGATGCGGTCTTATTCTGTCAGCAGGCCCACGCCCGCCGGTGATGAATAGGATCCTTGAAGTTTGCCATTGGACTTGAGCCTCCTTCCTTGCGAAATCCTGCCGATCAGCCTTTCTGTTTCTCTGTTGAGAAATCCGCTCCCTGGGAACTTTTGGCTTTTTAGTTTCGGCTGTTTTCTTTCTGTAACTATACTATAGCACAGCCCCGGCCTTTCGTCTATTCGCAGACTTCACAACCTTGCAAGGCTGGATTTGTGCGTTGTTTCCGAATGGGAATACACATGGTATAAATTTAACAGACTGTCGAAAAAGGTGTGCTCACCCCTTGGCCCCCTCTGCGAGGGGGCTCCGCCCGCAGGCGGTGGGGGAGAGAACTGTACGGCTGCCCGAAATATTTCGGGCTATGGCAAGGTTCTCTCCCTCCGCCCCTTCGGGGCACCTCCCTCGCAGAGGGAGGTTTTTCGACACGCAGCACAAAACCCCTGCCGCAGTGCTGCGGCAGGGGCTTTGTGTAATATGAGGAATGCTGTGTAACGCAGCAAGGGAATGGCTTATTCGTTGTCGTCCTTGTCGGCTGGTTTGCTCCACTCTTTAAAGGACGGAACTTTTGGGTAAGCTTTCAGTTGCTTTTTCATTTTGCGGATGGCAATGCTGTAGGGGTTCAGGGCGCCGGACAGGTACAGCCCCGCGGCAAAGATGAAGAATACGCTGGCAATCAGCATAAACGCACGCTGCCCCATATTGGCGGCCAGCAAAAAGGTGACCGTTGCGCCGATCACCATCATTTCTGCGGTGGCATTGCCCTTGCGGCGCTGCTCTTTCGGGGTCAGGCGCACGTCCTCCAAGGCCATCAGCCAGTTCATCTGCTCGTCTGTGATGTTCAGCTCGGATTTATAGCGGTGCAGATTGCGGCGGGTCTCGGTATCAGCGTTCTTGTAGGTCTCACTCTTGTGGTAATCCTGTACCGTGGGGGTCTGTTTCTTTGCCATTTGCTTATCCTTTCCGTTTTGCGGGGGCCGGCAGCTGCAAAAGCACCAGCGCGGCGATCTCGCACACAATGCCAGCTACGCCGAATCCATCCATCTTCTGCCCGAACAATACCAGCCCGAACAGCGCGGCGGCCACAGGCTCAAAGGTGGCGGCAATGGACGCACGGCTGGCGGGGATAGTTTTCAGCGCGGCAGTGTACAGCCACTGCGCCGCCAAAGAGCACACCAGCCCCAACCCAAGGTTGGCGGCCAGCGCACCGGGCGTTGTCAGGATATAGGCAACCCCCGGCAGCTCACCTGCGGCGGCGGTAAACACAAGGCTTGCCACTGCACTAAAGAGGAACATGTAAAACAGATTTGTCATCGGGCTGTACTTTTTCAGCTTGGTAGCCAGCAGAATATTCTGCAGTGTGTAGCACAGCGCGGCACCAAGGCCGTAGGCCACACCGCCCGCATCCAGCGTTACGCCGCCTGCCACTCCGCTGACTAACGCACAGCCCAGCAGGCTGAGCACAAGGCACAGCCCCTTGCCGGGGGTGAACTTTTCATGCAGGAACACGATGCTGAACAGCATGACAAGGGACGGCATAAGGTAGATGAGCACGGCAGCCGTGCCCATACCCACAAGCTGGATGGAGTAGGTGTAGAACAGGCCGAACATAAACAGCCCCAGTGCGCCTGCCAGGGCAAACCATACAAGATCCCGCAGGTCGATTTTCAGCGCGGCGGGAGTTTTTGCTGCAAGCCAGATGCCTGTCAGAATGGCCATCGAAGCCATACGCACGAGGGTCATTTGGGTGCCGTTGACGCCGTAGGCCGCCAGGATATTGATAAAGATGCCGTTTGCGCCCCAGCAGGCTGCTGCCATCAGCACCATCAGCACTGCTGCTGTTTCATTTTGTTTCACAGTCCGTACTCCATTGTAATCGGATATTTTGCTTTTGTCAAAAAGTTTCCTTACCCAAGGTCCTCGCCGTTAGAGGCGGTAACCTTCTTGTACCAGTAGTAGCTGTCCTTCAGGCTGCGCTTGCCGGTGCCGTTGAACTGGTTGTCATAGTCGACATAGATGAATCCATAGCGCTTCTCGATCTCGCTGGAGGAGCAGGAGATGATGTCGATGGGGCCCCACGGATAGTAACCGCGCACATCAACGCCGTCCTTGACCGACTCGACAACCTGCTCAACATGCTTGCGCAGATAATCAATGCGGTATGGGTCGTGAATGGAGCCATCGGCCTCGACCTTATCGTAGGCACCAAAGCCGTTCTCGGTGATGTAGAGGGGCTTCTGGTAGCGGTCCCAGTACTCGTTCAGCGCAATGCGCAGGCCGAGGGGGTCAATGCTCCAGCCCCAGTCGCTGGCCGGAATATCGGGGTTCGGCACCTGACCCAACTCGGTGTGCAGGTACGGCTCCTCGCCGGACAGGCGGCTGTAGTAGTAGCTCAGCGATACAAAATCGACCGTGCCCTCTTTCAGAGCCTCCTCGTCGCCGGGGTAGAAGTTGATATGAATGTTGTGCTCATCGTAATAGCGCAGGGCGTAACCGGGGTAATAGCCGCGGACCATGATGTCGCCGTACAGATATTCCATCTGGTTGTGGCGCATATTCCAGTACACATCCTCGGGGCGATGGCTGATGGGATAGGTCAGGTTGGAGCAGAACATCATGCCGATCTCGTTGGCAGGGTCGATCTCATGGGCAATCTTGGTGGCCTTGGCGCAGGCGACCATCTCATTGTGGACGCCCTGATACTTGGCCTCCAGCAGGTTGTCGACCTTGTCGCTGGCAATGCCCAGATGGTTGAAGCTCTCGTGGACGATGAGGTTGATCTGGTTGACGAGGATCCACTTATGGACCTTGCCCTTGTAGCGCTTGAACAGCACCTCGCAGTACTTCACAAAGAAGTCAACGACCTCGCGGCTGGCCCAGCCGTTGTATTTCAGGGCCAGATTCAGCGGCATCTCATAGTGGCTGACCGTGATCAGCGGCTCCATGCCGTTGGCAATGATCGTGTCGATGAGGTCATCGTAGAACTTCAGGCCCTCCTCGTTGGGCGTGGCATCATCACCGTTGGGGAAGATGCGGGCCCAGTTGATGGAGGTGCGCAGGCTGTTCATGCCGGTGCCTGCCAGCAGCTTGATGTCCTCCTTGTAGGTGTGGTAGAAGTCGATGCCGCGGCGTTTGGGGTAGAACTTGTCGTCCTCCTCCATGGCGCGCTTGATGTATGCGGTGTCGATCTCCATGTTGTAGCGCTCTTCCGGCGGGATGTCATACTGGCTGCGGTTGATGTCTGCCAGGCACCAGCCCTTGCCGCCCTCTTTCCATGCACCCTCCATCTGGTTGGCGGCCAGTGCACCGCCCCAGAGGAAGTCCTTCGGCATACCGTTGTATTTGCTCATCTTTTCCATTTTAGATTCTCCTTGTCAAAAATCAGCCCTGCACCTTGGCCTCAAGGTCGGCAAGACGCTTTTCATAGTTTTTGGCGATCTTCAGCATACTCTTGGTCATGTTGATCTCAACCTGGATCGTCATAAGGGTATCCTGTGCGTGGGCAAACAGGACATAGTAGCCCATCTTCTCATCACCGCCGCGAATGTCGCCCTGGATCATCTCGGTCTGAACATTGTGGGCCTCGGCCTGCAGCTTGTCAGCCTCCTTCAGCTCAGCCTTGGCCTCGTCCAGCTCACCCTTGGCAATGTGGTCCATAGCCTTGCTGGCGTGCAGGCGAGCGTCACCGGAGCCCATGATGATATCCATGGCCTTGCCCATGACATATTCGTCTTTTTCTTCCTGGGTCATACCCGTCATCGGGCTCTTTTCCTCTTCCATAAAAATGCTCCTTTGTATTCGTTATGGTTAAATCGTGTGACTTACAGGATGTTGTGTGACTGCGCCCTGATGAAAATACCGCCCGGTCGAGTAGAGCCGGCCGGACGGTACTTTTTTCACTTTCAACTTACAGATCAAGCGGCACCTGTAAGCGTTTTGCGGCTATCAGGCCTTGATGGCGGCAGTCTCTTCCTTGACCTTCTGGTCGTCATAGGCCTTCACGAACGGGAACCAGATGACGGCAGAGAGAACAAAGGTCAGGATGGCGAAGATCACGCCGGTGATGCTGCCCTGCGTAGCGATAAAGGTGCTGATGGGGTACGGGCAGTACCACAGGTCGAACTGGATGCGCGGGATGGGGGCAAACGGGATGACCTTCGTGAAGATGTAGGTCACGATGGGAAGGATGATGCCCTGAAGCCACATAGGCAGCATCAGCAGGGGGTTCCAGGCGATAGCGCCGAAGATGATGGGCTCGTTGATATTGAAGATGCCGGGCACGACGCAGGCACGGCCAAGGGCCTTCAGCTCGCTGGATTTGCAGATGAACATCATCAACAGGCAGAGGGACAGCGTGCAGCCGACACCGCCGATCCACAGATAGGTGCAGAACATGAAGGTCTCGGTAAAGATGCCCAGGTTCTGGTAGGTGGCAATGCCAGCAGCGACCAGCTCCAGGTTGGCGGTGATAACAGCCAGCTTGACAGGCTCATCAACAGGGGTAAGCACCCAAGTGGAGATACCCATGGAGTAGATGAAGCACTTCAGGAAGCAGAAGAACACGAAGCCGACAGGAGAGGTCAAAGCACTCTGCAACGGCATAAAGACGGCCTGCACAGCACCGGCAACATCGACACCGGCGACCTGAACGATCAGCCAGCCGCCCGCGATCAGAAGCATGATGGGCAGCAGGGAGTCAAACCACTGACGAACGAAGTCGGGAATGACGGAATCCTCTTTGAAGAAAGAGAACTTAGCGAACGCACCAAAGACCAGACCAACGATAATGCCAGTGAAGATGGCAACGAACATACCGTTGGCACCGTACAGGGAGTGGCCCTGGCCCATTTCCTCCGCAGACTGCGGGTCGATGCAGATCATAAAGAGCATCATGCCCGTGAAGCCCGCGAGGATGCGCTGCTTACGGAAGCGCTTTTTCTCGCAGTAGTTAAAGGGGATCAGGAAGGAGGCCATCAGGCCGATCTTGCTCATCGTCCAGCCGAAGGGAGTCCAGAAGCTGGGCAGAGCGGGAATGTAGTCGTTCAGGATGGTGCCGACGCAGAAGATAGAGCCTGCCAGAATGAAGGGCAGCAGCTGCATCATCGAGTCCTTGATGACCACGATCCAAGTCAGGTTCGTGATCTTTTGCAGTTTCGGCGCGAAAGAATTTTCGAGCCATTTAATGAGTTTATCCATTGGTTTCCTCCTCATTTATGCTGCCGATGGTCGGCAGCACTATTTAGTGCAGGGCCGCTTCCCTGCTTGGTACCGTAGAGTATCAGGCCTCGCCGAACATGCCAAGGATCTGATCCAGCGCAGCCTCGCCGTTCAGGCGTGCGTAGGCAGCCTGCTCAATGACGCCGACCTTGACATCATAACCCTCGCAGATCTCCTCCATATCGGGCAGAGTAGAGGCGAGGTGAGGTCCGATCATCAGGCAGTCGATCTCATCGACATAATCCTCAACAGTGGACTCGCTGCGTGCATTGACAGTGATGGACAGGCCGCGGGCTGCGGCAGCCTTGCGGATGTTGGCAGCCATAAAGCCGGAAGATGCGCCGGAACCGCAGACGAGCAGAACATTGTGCTTTTTCATAAGTTGTTTACCTCTTTCGTGTTAAATTCCTCATATTTTTGCGGGTCTTCATACCCAGGACCCTTTCTGTGTTTTCAGCATACTGCAATTTTTTGCACAGTGCAACCTGACTTTTGCACACCGTTGGTGCAATCCGTCAATGTGCAAAACAATTGCACACCAAACTTATGCACTCTGCTTAAAAAAGCAGCTTTTACAGATTTTTGCAACGGGGAAAGCAAACTTTTTGGCATTTTGTAAAGCTTTTTGCAGACCCCCTGTGAAAATTGTCGCTTTTCTTTTGGGGCAGGGTTGGGGTATACTATGAATATAAAAGTAAGGCAGGGTGCTCCACCCTGCAATACCACAGTTACGGAAGCGCCCCGCCCGGAGAGAAAAAGCCGATTTTCTACCACACATTCAACAAAACGAAAGGATCCACCGTTCATGGCTAGCAAGCAGAACCAGCTCGTGCAGACATTGCTGGATCAGAACCAGCAGCTCAACGCCACCCAGCTTGCCAATTCGCTGGGGGTATCGGTGCGCACGGTACATAACTATATCAATGCAGTCAATGCGCAATACCCGGACGCCATCGTCTCGACGCCGACAGGATACCGCATTGCGCCCGCTATGGCGCAGCAGATGCTGCACCAAAGCCCGAACGACATCCCTCAGAACGCGCAGGACCGCTGCACCTACATCTTGAACCGCCTTGTACAGAAGGGCGGCAGCCTGAACCTGTACGACCTGTGCGATGAGATTTATATCAGCGCAACGACTTTTCACGGCCTGATGGGTAAGATGCGCCGCCTGACGCGGGAGTATGACCTGAGCCTTGCCGTCAGCGGGGACACCGTGACACTGACGGGCAGTGAGCGCAACAAGCGCCGCCTGCTCAGCGGACTGTTGTACCATGAATCCGCCAGTGCGTTTACAAGCACGGACTCCCTGCAGGCAGCATTTCCCAGCATTGACATTGAAAAAATACGCGCGGATGTCATGGATGTGCTGAACGAAAACCACTACTTCATCAATGACTATTCACTGCTGAATCTGCTTTTGCACATTGCCATCGCCATAAACCGTGTACAGAACGGCTGCGTTTACACGGAAGCCCCCAGTACTATGCACCCGCTGGACCCGCAGAATGAAAGGCTTGCGCAGGAGCTGACCGAGAGATTGGCCCGTAATTTCAACATCCGCTTCTCTGCAGCCGAACAATATGAAATGGCGCTGCTGCTCGTCTCCCGTACCTCGATGCTGGACTATGCAGCCATCACGCCCGACAACATTGCGGACTATATCGGCAGCGACTGCACCGACCTTGTACACCAGCTCATCAACACCGTAAAGGACTTTTACGACATCAATCTGGACGAGCCGGAGTTTTTCATCCGCTTTGCGCTGCATACCCACAATCTGTTGGTGCGCGCGCAGAACAGGAGCTTCTGCAAGAATCCGCTGGTCAGTGAGATACGCCAGAGTTGCCCGCTGATTTACGATGTGTCCGTGCAGCTTTCGGGCATCATCCGCGAAAAGACAGGCATCACGCTCGATGAGGATGAGATTGCCTACATCGCGCTGCATCTGGGCGGTGCGCTGGAAACGCAGAAGGAACTGGCAAACCGTGTGCCCGCCGTGCTGTACTGCCCCAGCTACTACAATATGGACAGCAGCCTTGCGGACCGCATCAGCCGCCGCATGCAGGGTAAAATTCTGCTTACCAATGTATTTACAAAAGAGAGCCTGCTTGACCAGCTTACCGGCAGTGCGCTGGTCATCTCCACCGTGCGGCCCCACAGAGTATTGGATATGCCGCTTGTGCTTATCTCGCCTTTTTTGACGAACTCCGACATTATGGCGCTGAACCGCAAGGTGGAGGAGATCAACACGCAGGCGCGGCGTGAAAACTTCCGCCGCAGCCTGTCGGCTATCCTGACGCCGGAGCTGTTTGAAACAGGCTCCCATTGTACCACGCGGGAGGAAGTAGTCCACCATATGTGCAGCCGCCTGCTGGCGCTGGGCTGCACGACCCCAGCGTTCGAGGCCGCCGTCATGGAACGGGAGAGCATTTCGTCCACGGCGTTTGGGCAGTTTGCGATACCCCACACGCTGAAAATGTGCAGCCCGCGCACCTGTATGGCCGTATATGTCAGCCGCACCCCCATCTGCTGGGGCGACACGGCTGTCAACCTTGTGATCATGCTGAGCTTCAACCCCAATGACCGCAAGATCTTTTACGATATTTTTGAGCCGCTGTCCATGATCCTGCTGGACAGCAACAATTTGAGGGGTGCCCTTCTGTGCAAGGATTACGCCGCCTTTATTGATTTTCTGGTGGAGCGTATGGAATGATCTTGCCGCGCAGCCATCACATAGCGCGGCGTTGACCAATCGAGAAAGGAAAGAATTCGGGATGATACAGTTTCACACCTTGGTTGCCAGCGATCTGGACGGCACTCTGCTGCCGGAGGGGCAGACCGAGCTGCCCTGCGCCGTATTTGACGAGATACGCCGCCTGCATGACTGCGGGGTATTGTTCTGCGTTGCGAGCGGCCGCCCCCTTGACGCTCTGCGGGAGCTGTTCGCCCCCGTGGCGGACGAAATCGCCTATATGTCCGAGAATGCCGCCTATGTCTGCTATGGCCGCGAGCTGCTGCATACCATACCTATGCCGCGGGAGCTTTGTGCCGAGTTGGTCGCCTATCTGGGAACGCGCACGGACTGTGTATCCCGCGCCTGCACTACGACAGGCCGCTATTATTTTGTGCCAACCGCTGCCGCCCAGGCGAATCTTGACGCGGTGGGCGTTGAGTTTGGGGGCTGCCGTATCGTGAAGGATTTCAGCGAGGTAAAAGGAGATGTGACCCAGATTTCCGCCATCTCCGCAGGGGATATGAACATCCCGGCCAAGGAAATCCTGCCCCTCTGGCAAGACCGCATCGGTGCAGCCATCACGGGCGAGCACTGGCTGGATTTTACCGCGGCGGGCAAGGACAAGGGGCTGCATTTGCTGTGCGCGCATTTCGGTATCCCGCAGGAAAACACATACGCCTTCGGTGACAGCTACAACGATGCCCCCATGCTCCGTGCCGCGGCGCACCCGTATCTGATGAACATTGCACCCACCGATTTAAAGGCAGAGTTTGCCACGCAGATCGATGACGTGACAAGTGTGCTGAAAACGCTGGGACACTGAATAACGGCCTTTGCGGCTTTTCTTTACCGGGGCGGCAATGCCGGGCACACCTGTTTGAGAGCGTCAAAAATAAGAACAGCCGCGGGGCGATGCAGCTTTGGAACGGTGCTGCTATGGAACGTGCGTCAGGGGAAGCGCTGTTTGTGACGGAACTTAGTATGATTTACAAGCGCAATGTAATGTTGTCAATTATACTCGACAAAAACGCAAGAATATGATAAACTATACTTGACAAAACAAGCTGCGTTCCTCGGAGGCACACGCTATGAACCATGCACTTTTAAAATCCGTCATCTACGACCAACATGAATTTATCCGTGATTTTCAAATCGTGCCGCGCAATTATGAGTTTGAGGAAAACGGCAATTATGTGCTGGTGGGTCTGCGCCGCGCGGGAAAATCCACGCTGCTGTATAAAATCGTGCTGGATCTGGTGGCGTCCGGTGTGGACTGGGAGCAAATCATCTACATCAACTTTGAGGACGAGCGCCTTTCCGAGTTCACCGTTGCGGACTTCAACGACCTGCTGTCGGTGCAGAGCGAGATGAGCGACAAAAAAGGCTATTTCTTTCTGGATGAGGTGCAGAACATTGACGGCTGGGAGAAGTTTGCCCGCCGCATGGCCGACGCCAAGGAGCATATCTACATCACGGGCAGCAACGCCAAAATGCTGAGCCGAGAGATAGAAACAACGCTGGGCGGACGCTTTTTTGCCAAGCATATTACGCCCTATGCCTTCGGCGAGTACCTGACCGCCTGCGAGGTTCCCCACGATGAACCGGCACTGCTGGGCACCAAAACAAACGGGAAGATCCGCGCCGCCTGCGCGCAGTATCTACAATACGGCGGCCTGCCGGAATCGCTGCTGTACAAGGCAAAACGGGAGTATATTTCCGGCGTTTACCAAAAAGTGCTGCTGGGCGACATCATCACGCGGAACAGCATCCGCAACGACTATGCGGTAAAAATCCTGATAAAAAAAATAGCGGAGTCCGTCCGCAGTGAAATTTCCTATTCCAAGCTGCAAAAGACCCTGCGGGCCGTCAATGTATCGCTGGCCAAGGAGACGATTGCCGACTACATCCGCTATGCGGAGGATGCCTATCTGCTGTTCCATCTGCAGAACTACTACGCAAACCTCGTCGAGAAGGAGAGCTACCCGAAGTTTTATTTCTCCGACAACGGCATTGTAAGCCTGTTTCTGGACCGGAAAGAGTCGGTGCAGCTGGAAAATATGGTGGCTGTAGCGCTTACACGCGCCTATCCGGACGATGTGTATTATCTGAAATCCGCAAAGACGGGAATCGACATTGATTTCTATGTGCCCTCCATCGGTCTGGCCGTACAGGCAGCCTATTCCATTGCCGGGGATGCCCGCGAACGCGAAGTCGGCAGCCTGAAAAAGCTGGCGCAGAATTCGCAGGGGGCCTCGCGGCTCGTCATCGTGACCTACGAGGAGGAAGAAACCATCATCGAGGACGGCGTGACCATTGAGGCCGTACCGCTGTATAAGTTTTTGCTGGAGCTGGAAAGCGGAAAATACGGTGCAGCATATTAAATTATAAAACACGGGGGAGATATTATGACATCATGTCATAATATCTCCCCATTTGCTGTAACTGTAAACGAAAAACAGGACAAAACAGCAGACAAATATGTTGCGTAAACGGACAAAGTGCAGTATAATACATTTGGAAAACCGGACAAAGCATTTTTTCCGGAGGGAGGCATCAGACATGGAAACAAACAGCAAAACGATTTTACAGCGCACAACCGCCAAAAAGATACAGGCGTTTTTAGAGGGCGAAGCGCGCAAGGCGCTGCTTGTTACAGGGGCGCGGCAGGTCGGCAAAACGACCCTGATCCGCCAGCTGGGACAGGAAGCCTTCCCGAATTTTGTGGAACTGAATTTTTTGGAAAACACAGCCGCGCGGCAGCTGTTTGAAACAGCCACCGACAGCAGCGATTTCCTGCTGCGGCTCTCTGCGCTGGTGGGGGAAAAGCTGGTCCCCGGCAAGACGCTTATCTTTTTGGATGAAGTGCAGGAGTGCAAGGAGATCGTGACCGCCATCAAATTTTTGGTGGAGGAGGGCAGCTACCGCTATATTTTAAGCGGGTCGCTGCTGGGCGTGGAGCTTAAAGACATTCGCAGCGCACCGGTCGGCTATCTTGATGTACTGGAAATGTTCCCGATGGATGTAGAGGAATTTGCCCGCGCCAACGGCGTGTCGGATCGCATCCTTGACCATCTGCGCAGTTGCTATGACAAAAAGCAGGAAGTTGACCCGCTGGTGCATCAGAAGATGATGGAGCTTTTCCGCCTGTACTTGATTGTGGGGGGGATGCCGGCGGCTGTGGCTTGCTACCTGCAAACACATAATCTGTATGAAGTCGCCAAGGTGCAGCAGTCCATTCTGACGCTGTACAAAAAGGATATTGCCCGCTATGACCCGAAGGAGAAACTCTATCTCGAGGATATTTTTGACCTGATCCCCAGCGAGCTGAACGCCAAGAACAAGCGGTTTATTTTAAAGGACCTGCATCAGGACTTTAAGTTAAGCCGCTACCACAATAGTTTTCTGTGGCTGGCCAACGCCGGCGTTGCGCTGCCGACCTACAACGTGGAAGAACCGACGCTGCCGCTGCGGCTGAACAGACAAAGCAACCTGTTCAAGCTGTTTCTCTGCGATGTGGGGCTGTTGGCGGCCACCTACGCCAACGGCATCCAGCTGGCGCTGCTGAACGGCGAAAAGAACATCAATTTCGGCGCGGTGTTTGAGAACGCCGCCGCCCAGGAGCTGGCCGCCCACGGCTATGCGCTGTACTACTTCAACAGCAAAAAGCAGGGAGAACTGGACTTCGTCATCGAGCACGAGGGCAATGTGCTGCCCCTTGAAATCAAGAGCGGCAAGGATTACACCCGCCATAATGCGCTTTCCGGCGTGATGGCAAACCAGGACTACCACATCCCGGCTGCGTTTGTTTTCCACGGCGGGAATGTGAGTGTGAAGGAGAAGATCACCTATTACCCCATCTATATGATGATGTTCCTGCGTGAGCCGGAGCTGGCGCAGGATTTGACCTATACCCCGGATTTCGGGGTGCTGATGGGATAATGGAAGAACGTTGTACCAACAATTTTTGAAGATATTATGTCATCATGTCATAATATCTTTTTTGCTGCCTTGATTTTATATCACTTTAGTGATACACTTATACCAAGGAGGGAGGCAAAATGGAAAAGAAAATCACCCTGTTTCACGGCTCGGAAAAAGTTATAGAGCATCCCGTGTTTGGTGCAGGAAAAAAGCATAATGATTTCGGTCTTGGCTTTTACTGCACGGAAAGCGAGGCGCTGGCAAAGGAGTGGGCCGTTTCCTCTTTGCGGGACGGTTTTGCAAATCGCTATACTCTGGATACGGAATATCTGCGGGTTTTACATTTGAACAGCCCGGACTATACCATTCTCAATTGGATCGCCGTGCTGGTCGAGCATCGTCTATTTTCCATAAAAACGCCGGTGGCAAGGCGGGCCAAGCAATATCTGATCGACAATTTCGGCGTGAACGTAAATGCCTATGATTTGATTACAGGCTACCGCGCCGATGATTCCTATTTCGATTATGCGGAATCTTTTCTGAACAATGCCATCTCGGTAGAGCAGCTCTCGCAGGCGATGCGGCTTGGCAAATTGGGGGAGCAGGTGGTGATCAAGTCGCAGTTTGCCTTTTCCAATCTGAAATTTGAGGGCTTTTCCATCGCAGAAAAAGACAAATACTATGTGCAGCGCAAAGCAAGAAACGATGAAGCAAACCAAACCTATCTGAAAATGCTGGACGATGAGACAGACGGCATCTATATGCAGGACATTATGAGAGGAGGCATCCGCAGCGATGACCCACGCATACCAAGAAATCTATCTGAGTAATGCGCAGGCGGCTTTGGGGGATGCGTTCGACTATGCGATTCGTGTCTGCGGCGTACCGGGAGAGAATTTTATAAAGCTGTTCACCGTAAGTTCGGTAAGCAAGCATATGGAAAACGGAGAACCCGCGTATCTGGCAGGGAAGAGCGGCGTTGAACTGGCTGTGCAGATCCTTGCGGAGACAACGGGGACGACAAACCCGCCGGAACCGCCGGAACGGTATGCGCGTTCCTGCGAATATTGGATCGGGTGGGCGGTTGCGTATTATCAGTGGTACTCCGGGCGAAAGTACAGCGAGATTTTCGAGGTGCTTTCCTTTGCGGAACTGGAAAAAATGTATTATACCCTGCACGAAGCGGACGTCAGCAAATTTGCCGAGATTGCGGATGCCCGCATCCGGGAACACTTTGCGGAAACAAACCTGAAACGTATCCGTACGGCCTACGGCTGTTCGCAAGCCGAGCTGGCGAAAAAATCCGGCGTCGGCCTGCGCTCCATCCAGCTGTACGAACAGCGGAAAAAGGACATCAACAAGGCAAGCGCGGAGAGTTTGTATAAGATTTCCAAAGTGCTTGGCTGCGCGATGGAGGACTTGCTGGAAAAATAGAACAGCAGGAACTGTCCGGACAGTTCCTGCTGTTTTTATAGGGCCGGCCTGTGGGGTTGGTCGTCCCAAAGCCCCTTGGGCGGTTCCGTCAATACCGGAAATCCATCGGGTTGGAGGTACAGGACCCCGACAGATTATTGGTAGAGGATCTCGCCGGTGGGCGTGAAGAAGTCATTGGTAGGTTCGGCGCTGTGGTTGTAGATGTATCCATAAACGCACTGGGCGCTGTCCATAGTCAGGCGGCCATCGTCGGTGCGGGTGTAGGTGATCTGGTAGCCCACATCCTCCTGCGCGACGGCAAAGAAGGAGGGGAGACCGTCCTCGTTGAATTCAATATAAACAGCGCAGTCGGTGCAGGCGCTCAGAGCATCGGGGGTCCCGTCATCTTTGAGAGTCAGGTCGGTGACCTCCAACACATAGGGCGAGCCTTCCATAGCGGCAGCCTGCGCGGCGTCAAAGCTCGCGGAAGCCTTTCCGTCTGTATAGTCAAAATTGATGTCGTAATCCTGGGAAAAGTCGTCGTAGATACCCAGCGTGATGTGGCTCAGGCGGCCATCCTCATCGTAGAGAAAATCGCCGTTGGCGCCGCCAAGGCCGGTGGTAAAGCGGAATTCCCGCAGGCTCTCGGTCTTTTCTTCGGTGGTATCACTCTGCGGGGCTGGCGTTTCTTCGGGGGTGGCTTCCGGCGTGGCCTCCGGGGCGGTTTCTTCGACAACGGACGCACTCTCGGTGGGGGTGGTGTCTTCCACCGGGGCCGCGCCGCAGCCGACCAGTAGGGTGAAGGAAGCGAGGGCGGAAAGAATCAGGGCGGACAGTTTACGGAAGTTTTTCATGGTATATTCTCCTCTTGCTAAGTTGTGTTTTGTTTTTCCTTACATCTACCCTATAGGGTCGGCGGGCGGAGAAGTTAAAGAAACCGAAAAAAAATAAAAGAAAAAAAGAGGGCTGCTGCCCACTGCGGCAGCAGCCCTCTTAGGGAATATGCGGTTACTTGGCGATAGCGGCCAGATAGGCAGCTTCGTTCGCGGCGATCTGCTTCTGGAACGCAGCAACAGCGGCGGCGTAGGCGGCTTCGCGGGCATCTGCGGCGGCCTGGGCCTGCTTTGCGTTGGCGTAGCGGGTCTCGGGGGCGGCAGCCTTGTTGGCGACGGGCGCGATAGCACCACTGCCGACGTAGCCCTTGACACCCTTGGCGCTCACAACGGTGGTCGTCTCATTGCCGCAGGTATCGCAGACATAGACGTTGCCCTTGCGGGTCCAGTTGTGGTAGCCGCACTTCTGGCAGGTGGTGTACTCGATGCCCCAGGTGCCGTTGGCCTTGGCCTCGTCGATCTCCCGCTGCTGGGCCGTGCGGGTGTCAACGGGGGCGGTGCTCACCGCTGCAGCGGCAGACGGTGCGCTGCTTGCGGCGGGCGTTTCGGCAGCCTTGTTGTCGGTGCTGGGCGTATCGACGCTGGGCGTGTCGGGCGCGGCGCTGCCGTCGGTTACGGTGACAGTCGCCTCGGCGATCTTGGCAAAGCTGCGGTCCGTCAGGGTCACGGTGCAGGTGCCGGGCATCATGGCCTCATAGGTGATCGTGCTAACGCCATTCGCGGTCTCGTAGCCGACCTGCTTGAGCACGCCCTCCTTGTCGGCCATGCTGGGGCCGTAGGCAATGTACTCGCTGCTCAGATTCCAGTCGTACATGCCGCCGGCAGGGACCGACATCGTCCAGGTCTCGCCCACGCTGATGGAGGCGGAATCCAGCTTGTAGTCCACGGCGGGCTCGGCGGCAAAAGCGCCGACAGCCATCACACAGGTCATGGCCAGAGTGGCGGCCATAGCGGTCAGTTTTTTCAGAAACGAAGTCTTTTTCATAACACATTCTCCTTTTGTAACAGATAGATTTTTTCTTTGCAGGGAAACATCCGATCGGTTTGCTGCCTCCTTACACCATGACTATAGGGAGGCGGGCTTGTAAAGTTAAAATAAAAGTGCAGATTTTTTTCGCAAAGGCGGTTGCCTACTTTATATATACGCTTGACCGGATTCTGCAAAGTCTGCTATACTCTCTATTGCTGCCCTTCCCCAAATCTGGCAACAGAAAGGGGGTGGCCTTAGTGGACATAACCATAACCGGTTTCCTTGTGTCTGTCGCAGCAAGTGTAGTTGCCTACTACGTTTGCAAGTGGCTTGACAGTCACGGTAAGGGCAAGTAAGCACAAAAAGACCCCCAGTAGAGAGCCTACCTCTACTGGGGGTCACTTTTTTGCGTGGTCTTAGCGGCAATTCCATAACCGGTTTCCTTGCCTACCTATAGTATATGCCGATACAAGGAAAAAGTCAACGCCGCATATTCATGATTTTTTGCTTTCCCTTTAACTTCCCCGCCTGCCGACCCTATAGCCTTTGTGTAAGAAAACAAAACCCAAACACAAAGGAGAAAAAGCATGAAAAAGATCACTGTAAATAAAACTCGTATCCTCACTGCGGCGGCTGCGCTGGTGGCTGTGTTCAGCCTGGCGGGGTGCAGCAGCAATGCCGTGCAGGAGATTCCCCGGTCTGCCGAGACCTCCCGCAGCGAGGAAGCCACCCCCGAGACCGCCGCGCCGGAAGCCACGGCCACCCCGGCCCACACGCCGGAGCCGACGCCCGCTGTGGTCGTGCCCACCAGCGTGACGCTGGAGCAGGAGGGCGGCATTCTGAACAACGGCATGACCTGGACGCTGCACGCGACGGTCCTGCCGGAGGACGCCGCCGATAAGACCATCACATGGACCTCCGCCGATGAGAGCGTCGCCACCATCGACGACAGCGGCGTCATTACGACCCATGCGCCCGGGCAGACCACCATCACGGCGGCCAGCACGGCGGGCGGCGTGTCCACCACCTACAACCTCGTTGTGCAGGAGGTCGTCAAGTGCAGCTACTGCGGCGGCACGGGGCATACGGCCGATACCTGCGCCGTAAAGAAAACGGCGGAGCAGCAGACGGCCGCCGTGGCCGCTCAGCAGCAGACCGCGGCCCAGGCTGCGGAGCAGACTGCCGCTGCGCAGGCGGCTGAACAGCCCGCCGCCGAAGCCGCCCAGCCCGCGGACCCGGGCTATGCTGTGACCGCTAAGGGAGACCGCATCTACCCCGAGGGTTCGCCCGACATTCCCGAAGGCGGTGTTGTCCAGCGCCCGGACGGCACGTTCTACGTCAAAGGTCCGCGCAACGTGATCTTCGGCTACGAGGAAGGGGAACCGGACCCCAATATGCCCCCATGGACCGGTGACTGTGTGTTCTGCGGTGACTTCGGGCACGACGTCTACCACTGCCCCATTCTGGACGCCCAGGAAAACCCCGATGCGTTCCTGATGGATTAAAGCAGAAAAGGAGATCCGGGATTTTTCCTGAATTTTTTTGGAACTCTTTAACTTTCCCGCACACCGTCCCTATAGGGTAGATGTAAGGACAAACAAACAAAAACTAAGGAGGAAAATCCTATGATCACCATCAACAATAAATCCCGTTACTTCTCCGCTTCCGAGGATATGTTCCCCACGATGGAGCGCAACTTCGCATGGCTGTTCGGTCTGCAGACCCCTGAACAGGGCTGGAAGACCGCCATGGCCAAGGCCATCTACCGCAGCGCCCGCGCCAGTTCAGCGGAGGAATGGCAGTACGGCTTCCCCATCGGGGATGACGGCGAGCCGATGCTCATCGAGGATGACTTCCTGGCCGACCTGATGGCGGCTTACCTGGAAAAGCTCCCCGACATGGCCCCGCAGGCCCACCCCTTCGAGGAGCGCCGGGCCATGATGAAGCGGCTTTTCCCCCTCAAACACACCAAGGAGTACTACGAGATCCGCCTCGACAGCGTGATGAACGAGAACCCCGGTGAGTTCACCCTGGAGGATTACCTCCGCTGCGTAGGCCGCTGCGCACGGGAGGAACTCATGGACAAATTCGGTCCCCACGACAGCGGGCTGGACTGTTACTTCCAGATCGTGTTCCGCAAGATCAACCGCATCGGTGCGGAGCGGTTCAGCCGCGAGGCCGAGCTGCTGGCCGATCTTGCCGCGAACGACATCACGGCGGAGGCCCGCAGCCTCTACAACCCCTGGTCCTACTACTGCCAGACCGCCTTCCGCGACCTGGCCTGGGCCTGAACAAACCTCTACTTCTGAAAGGAGAAATTACTATGGAATGTAATACATTTGAAGAGCTTCTCAACCGCGACCTCCTCATCGCCGACAGCATGGAAAAGAACACTGTAAAAGAATTTCCCTCTGAGGAGCGCAAGACGCTCATGCAGATCATTTTCCCCCTCCAAACCGATGGATTGTTTTACAATCTCTACCATAGCATGACACTGGAAGGGTATGCCGGAAAAATCATCTCGATGAGTCAGAGAAGGCTGGATACCGGTTTGTTCCAATGGGGCAGCCAGGCGTATCAGCGGCTGGCAGACCTCGTGGTCAATGACATCTCCGCCGAGGCGGCGGAGCTCTACGGGGCGTGGAGAGACACCGAGGCCCGGCGCAAGGAGCCAAAAGAGGGGAAGGGTTGGTTTTGAAAAATACATTTGTTCCGCTGGACAAGCAGTCCAAAAAGGCGCAGCGCGCCGCCGTGCGTGCCAACCGCGCGCTGTGGCAGGGCGTCAAGCTCTGCCCGCGCATCATGCGCAAAAAGACCGACTACCGCCGCAAGGGGCGGCGGGTGGATGCCCTGGACACTTAAAAAAGTTGTGCAGCATCCGCATTTTAGTGTATAATGAAGTAAACTGCCCCGCGCAGGGGGCTTGCTTACAGGGAGATGATCCTATCAACGCTAAAGTTTCAGCCGCCTACGCCTGTGGGCGTCACCATACCTTGACAGGGACACCCTGCCAGGACCGCACAGCCGGCTTTGTGCGCGGCGCCCTGGCGGGGGTCGTGCTCTGCGACGGCGCTGGCAGCTGTGCCCACAGTGAGAGGGCTGCGCAGCGTTTGATGGAGTGGATTCCCGATTACCTGCAGATCACGTTTGATACGCTCTGCGCCCTGCCGCCGGAGGAAGCCGCCGCCACGGTGGCCGCAGCGGGTCAGGCGGCGCTGGAGGTGCTGGGCATGCCGCCGGAGGAATGCTACTGCACGCTGCTGTTTTATGCCGCCCATGCGGACGGACGCTGGCTTTGCGGGCATATCGGCGATGGCTACATCTTCCGTATCCGGCAGGACACTGCCGTAGTGTTCTCGGCACCGGAGAACGGCCATGCCATCAACGAGACGTATTTCCTGTCCGAACCGGGCGCTGCGCAGCATCTGCGCATCCGCAGCGGAGAGCTGCACGAGCCCTACGCCGTGCTGCTGACAAGCGACGGCGGTGGCGATACCCTGTTTGACAGACAGCAGCAGCAGCCCGCCCACGCCGTGGAGCGCCTGTGTGACTGGCTGACGGAGAACGACGAAAAGACCGTTACGGAAGCCTTGCAGCATGTTATAAAGGAAAAAATGATCCCGGCCACAGAGGATGACGTCAGTGTGGCGATCCTGTATTGCAGCGAGGATGAATAACAAACGAGCAGCAAAGCGAAAAAACGCTTTGCTGCTCGTTTTACTTCTGCATCGGAAAAGACTCTTACATGGCAAATTGGCAGGGGCGAGCACTGCTCGCCCCTACAGGATCACTTCTGCAGCTGCTTTAAGATCTCCTGCAATATTTTTGCGTACCGGCGGCGCTGGTAGCTCACGGCTGCCGCGGTCACATGCTGGTAAGCGGCCACGCTGCTGTCCTGCAGCGGGTGAGTCGGCGCTATATCCAGCAGTGCCCGCAGGCGTTCCGGTTTGTTCGGCTCAAACAGGTAGTTTATGTAGCCTTTTACAAGGATCTGCTCCCACAGCAGCTCCTCCTGCTTTTCCAGCAGGGCGCAGTACCGCTCCGGCGGCAGCTCCGGCTTGTCGGTGCACAGGGGACCGAGCACATCGGTGGTAAAGAAAAGCCGCGGGTATTCCTTTACATCCTTGCTGGCAAACATGGCAATAGCGCGCAGCGCCTCGGTTGTGCGCTCCAGATGCTCCTGCATATTCTCCTGGTTCGGGTCGGCCATATCAAAGCCCGGGCCGTCGTCTCTGTCGTTGCCCGGGTCATTCAGGGAGACCGTGCGCCGCGCAGCGGTAGCGTTGCGTCCTATAGATTTCAAGGCGTCCGCATCCACATCCAGAATATCGGCAGCGCGATCATAGAAGGCGTCCGACAGCTCGGACGGGTCAATGCCCTGCTTATCGCACAGCTCGCACAGACGCTTCCAAAGACGCGCCTCCCCGCGGTTCAAGCGGATGTCGCCCTGCTCGCGCATGGACTGCCTGTTCATGGCTTCGTGCATGGCATTGGCATAGATCGTATCAAAATAGGCCATAAACTCCTTGCCGGAGCTTGCATCGTACCGGGCGACTGCCTTGCGCATCGCCTCGGTAAAGGTCAGCGTGTCCAGCTTGTTGCGCAGCTTGCTGCGGCGGGTATAGCGCGCATCCAGCATGGCATCTTCGTCCTGCTTCAAAAGCCCGGTATCATACTCGGCGTTGTTCAGTCGATTTTCCAGCTTCTGCAGGAACTCCTTAAACTCAAACACGAGCAGATACAGGCTCTGCCACTCTCGGTTGTGCTGCAGACGCTCCTCCGGCGGGTACTGCCAGATCGGGTGCTTCTCGATCTGACGGCGCAGAGCGGCCTGTTTCTCGCTGTCTTTTGCGTAATCCGCCATGGCTTACACCTCCCGGTCGGGGTGGAGCATCAGCTTGATAAAGGCCTTCTTGTCGGTCAGCTCTGCATCGGCAGCCATATCAACGATGCCGTCCAGCGTGAACAGTGTGCTGATGTCATACTGGCGTGCGTTCTTGACCTGACCGCTTTCCCGCGTCAGCTCGCGGTAGTAGATGCCGCAGACCTCGGTGTCATCCAGGATCTTCTCGGCATAATGCAGGGACGAGGACAGCACCAGAGGATACGTCTTGGTGCCGAACGTCGCGTCGGCGTAATAGCAGGCGTCGCTCTCCATCGCGTCGGTCAGCGCCTCAAACAGGGTCAGCAGGCCGTCGCGCTGCTGGTTTTCCGGCGTTGTCAGGTCTACGAGGGTGTAGGGCTTGCCCAGGCTGTCCAGCTCGCGGCGGAAAACCTCCAGGTTCTCGCTGTGAGGGCTGTTGACCTGGCGCACGGCGATGACCTTGATCTCATCCCCGTCGTGGGCGGTATCGGCCAGGATCGGGGTAATGGGGTAGCAGGTGGGCTGTGTGGTGGTCTGGGTGTAGTTGACCGGCTCGGCTGCGTAGGGGGTGATGGCAAAGTTGCTGTCCAGCGGGATCGCTGTAATATAGATACGTTTCATCGGAGGTAGGTTCCTTTCCTGCCGCGGCGGGCGGCATTTCCTGTGTATAGTATAGCAAATTCAGGCAGGAGATTCAACGAAAAAACATGCCGGGCATTGCCCGGCATGTTTCAGAGGTTGCCCGCGTTCCGCTAGGCCTTTTTGCGGGCTGCAAAGGCCATGGCGATCAGGATAAAGCCGACCGCGATGAGCACAAAGATCGCGATGGTGCCTACCGCGTTGACGACACGGCAGAAAGCGGTCTGCCCCAGGGGTTTCTGGGGCCAGACGAGCACCATGATGCAGGCGCCGGCCACGGAAAAGAGTGCCGTATGCACTCGGAGGATCTTGGAGGTCAGCGGATGCTCCTGCAGCATCCGCTTCTCGCTGCGGTCAGGGGTCCCGTCGGCGCTGTTGTACGCCTTTTGCAGGATCTTCCGCGTGATGGGGGAAGGTAATGGTCAGGGTCGCCGCGAAGAAGAACGTGGACGCGACGGCATCCAGGAGGAAGCCGATTACCGTGCAGGGAATGCCGAGGATGGTGGTGATTTTTTAGGGGGACTTTTCAGTCCCCGCAGAAGGCATCGGGGTCCTGCTCGGCCGCGAGGATCGGGCAGTGGTAGACATCATGCCCGTAGTCGCCGCAGAAAACGCAGTCCCCGGTAAACGGCGTATTGCCGGGTTGGCTGAGGTCGGTGTCCTCCGGGCAGGAATCATACCCGAAGATGACGTTCAGGGGTCCCTTGATGTACCGGGAGCCATCGGGGCGCTGGACGACGCCGCCCTCGGGGATATCGGCGTCGCCCTGGGAGTAGATGCGGCGGCCTGCCCAGTCCACCGCGTAGCCGGGGTCAGCGGCAGCCTGCTCGGCAGGCTGAGCCGCTTCGGGTTGCTGGGGTGCAGCCTCGGCAGGGGCCGCCGGTTCCGCC
>ERZ772885.96-NODE-96-length-64581-cov-7.029353_pt1 | contig 64581 bp, 54 predicted proteins | sample MGYA00580580_ERZ772885 | MGnify/ENA primary metagenome ERZ772885 (study PRJEB29015, sample SAMEA2737673) | human gut metagenome | biome: human gut; feature: human-associated habitat; material: faeces | place: China | collected 2012 ...
TAGTATTGCATCTAATGAGAGCCGGCATGGCGATCTACGGTTATCCGGCGGTAGCGATAACGTCCGAATTCTTGCGCGCTTTGGGTTTCCGTCTTTGATGTGAAAGGCATGGCCCGCGTCCCGCGCACGTTTTCTTCATTCGCCAAAACGAAAAACCGCGATTGGAAACCAGGAGATGGAACCATGCCTGAGAATACCATGCGGATTGAATCGTCTGCGCGTGTACGCGCTCGTCATGCCCTGTTCGCGCATGATGTTGCCGATGCACCTCCTGGACGCGGTGACGCCCCTCCTTTCCAGGGCGGCCTTGATCTTCCTGGCGCCGTAGCGTTCGCGGCTGTCGCGCCAGATCGCGCGTACGTCACCGGCGATCGGATCCACGCGCTCCGTCTCGGGATGCCCGATCATCCAGTAGTAGGCGGAGCGGGGAACGCCCAGTATCCCGCATTGCGCCGATACCGGGCAGCGGGCGGCGTTGGCCCGTATCACGTCTACTTTCGGGCACTACCCTTATCCTTATAGCTTTGTATAGGAGTTCATGTACCCTCGTTCATAGCCCCTTGAAATATCGAGGGGGGTAGTTGTGGAGAGAAGAATGTCCCAAAGCGGTAGCACTGAAACGAATCTGAGTGAAACCTCCCGTAACCGGGTGCTTAGTGTCGCTTATTGGCGTTTTTCGTCAATGCTCTTTTGATTCTGTGCGACATGGCTTCATTTATTGTCGCTTCGGCAATCATATATGTGTGGCAGGGCGGGGAAGCGTTGTATTCTTCCCGTTTCCATCTCCATATTGGTCTGTGGTTGTATGCGCTTGCTTGCTCGTTGATTTGGATCTACTGCTTGCATAGTGTTGGCGTGTACCACCGGCATGTGATGGGTGACGGTTACCAGTTGAACGCGCTACTGGTCAAAGGCACGTTTTTCGCGGGATTGATGATTTGTGCAATTGATTCCATTCTCAACGTTTATATACCTTTGGTGCATACCGGCTTGGTGTTGCTGTGCGCATTCCTGATTACCATGCTGGAGCGCATGACTATCCGCCAGTTTGTGCTGTCCAGCCGTGAAAAGGGCGCATATTCGTATGGCACCGTAGTGGTTGGTTCCCCTGAGGGCATTGAGCATGCGTTGGCGTTCCTGAGCCAGAAGCGCCAGCTGAATTATCATGCTATTGCGGTGTGCCCGATTGGTTTGAACAAGCGGACTGGGCTCGTGGAGGCTGTTGCCGTACCTGCCGATTTCAAGGAACGAATCCGTAAGATCAGTGGTAGGGACATTTCCATGCTGCCGTATTGCGGGAACTTCGCCGAACGTGCCGTTTCGATGGGCGTGCAGACGGTGATGGTCACGGATGTTATGCAGCGCTTCTCGGATAATTTCAACACGTTTGTGCTGGACATGGAAACCATGAATCTGGAGATTGCGGTGGTCACTTCCGCAGTGGACGTGAGTGGTCATGAGACCAACATCCGTGTGATTCAGGGTACGACGGTGATGACGATCAGCCTATCGCAGTATTCGCCATGGGATATGTGCAAAAAACGTGTTTTTGATGTGCTGGTTTCGCTGTTTGCCGTGATTGTTACTGCGATGGTTACCGTTCCTATTGCGATTGCTATCAAGCTTACCGACGGCGGTCCTATTTTCTACACGCAGACTCGCGTGGGGCGCCGTGGCAAGCCGTTCAGGATGATTAAGTTCCGTTCCATGGTGGTGAATGCGGACAAGATGAAAGCCAAGCTGGCCGAGGAAAGCGGACATCAGGGGCGTTTCATCTTCAAGCTGAAGGATGATCCGAGAATCACCCCGGTCGGCAAGTTCATCCGCAAGTTCTCCATCGATGAATTCCCCCAGTTCCTCAACGTGCTCAAGGGGGATATGAGCGTGGTAGGGCCGCGCCCGCCGCTGTCGGAGGAAGTGGCGCAATACAACCAAACGTATGCGACCAGAATGCTGGTCAAGCCGGGTATTACCGGGCCGTGGCAGGTGTCTGGCAGATCCAACTTGAGTAAGGAAGAATCCGAGTCTTTGGACGTCAGCTATGTGCAGAACTGGTCCATGTTGGGAGACATCGTGCTGCTTTTCCGCACTGTCGGTGCCGTCGTCACTCATAAGGGTGCATACTGATGGAAGGCAAGGCATAACAGTAAGATTTCGTTAAACAATGGCAGTTTTTCCTGGTGTTGGGGGGGCTGCGGACGTTTTCTTGGAGACCGAACGAAAGGATTTGGTCGTGTCCAGACCCGAGGAACGCAAGCGGGCGGTGGAACTCTATCCCACGACATCAACGACGAACGCCGAAGTGGTCGAACACCTCGGTTATCCGACCAGGCAGTGCCTGGAACGCTGGCTGGCGAAGGATCTCCGTCATGCCGGGCATAGAGGAGCCCCCATCATCCCCCTGGAAACCAGGCAGAAGGCGATCGAACCGGTATTGGGCGGCATGCGGCAGAAGCAAGCCGCCCGGCAGCTCGGCGTGAGCGTGGGCGCCGTGGCCCATTGGGGCAAGACGTATCGCGGGGGCGGCATGGCCGCGTTGCCGCCCAGGAACAGGAACACCGTGCAGGACGGCGGGGCACCGTCGAGGCCGCGGCGTGGCGACTCCCCTGGCGATGACGGTGACGTGGAGGCGCTGCATCGCCAGGGTCGGGGAATTGGAGTTGGGGAACGCGTTGGTGCGGGAGGTGCTCGCGTTGATCGATGAGTGCATCCACTGGTGCAACTACGATCGCATCAAGCAATCGCTTGGTTGGATGAGCCCGGTACAATACTGTCTGAGCCATGGATTGGCTGCGTGATTAACTCCAAGAAAATGTCCGCAGCCCCTTACCTAGGTTTATGGGCGTTTTTTGCCTATGGCCCACCACATCCAGCGTTGTATGAAAAGGTTCGCGAGGGTCAGCAGCACGAGCGCAAGGGCGGTGGCCGCGAGGCCCGCGAGAAGCTGTGAAAACCACGGTGTGGACGTCACGTTGATGCCGATGACGCGGAAAAGCCCGATTTTCATGATGTTGAGTGTCAATGCGTTCAGCGCGTAATAGACGAGGCTGTAGCGCCCGATATAGGCCAGCATCCGGCATGACCTCACCGCGATGCACATCCAGATGACGGCGAACGTGCCAAGGAATGCCGCCGCGACCGATGCGGTCAGCAGCGCCGGACCATCCGGTACGATTCCAGCCACGGCCGGTGCCGCCAACGTCAGGAACACTATGGCCGCGCAAGCTGACGATACGCCCGCTCTTCCGCGCGGAATGGCTTTGAGCCATTCCTTCAGCACGTATCCGACGCACATATAGCCAGCTGCCTTGACTCCGGCCACAATCTGGAAGGGTAGTGCAGGCCATCCGATCTGGGACGAGACGAATGTCGACAGGATGACGGACGCCATTCCAATAGTGGCAAGCACGCGCCCGTTATCAGTCAGGCTGGTCAGCCCGTACATCAGGCATTCGCCCACGAAGAACGCCATGAGGAACCACAGTCCGTTGCCCATGACGAGCACGTCGAGGAACTGGTGCGCAATACCGTAGTCGTGGCTCGTCTGGAAGGCCGCGCGCATGGATGGTATGAGCAGTATCGCGAACGGTTTCGCGAGGAAGTACAGGGAGAACACGTAATACGGTACCAGCAACGTCTTGGCCTTACGTACCAAGAACGCCTTGATTCCGCCCCTCCTACTGAACGTGAGCCCCCCCAGTAGGAAGAACAGGGGCATATGGAACAGGTATATCGCGTCGATGGGCGCGTCCAATGCGGGCAACCACACGCTTTCGCCGTCACCGTTCCTGAGGTGTCCGAAACTGACCAGTATGATGCCGACACCCTTGGCTATGTCGATCCACTTGACTCGTTTGGAATCACTCATCGTGCTTCTCTCTTTGTCTTGTTGATTGGGATATTGAAACATATGGAAATTCAAGTGCTGCATGTCAGCATTGCGTCGATGACAGGCAGCCAAGGATCAATGTCGACGTTTGCAGATTTCAGTGATATTCTTCACGAACCAACGTGTTCCCGTGCTTATGCTCTGTATGTATGTGCCGCCGATTTTTTTATACACATATTGGGGCCAATGCCAATTGTTGTAACACAATTGAGGAATCGCTTGCCCGAGTATCAGGCCCCAAGCTCCCCAATGCATCCATCCGCACAGCAGACAAGTCAACATCACTCCGGCAACAGTTGATGCCAGATACGCTTTGAAATAGGGAATCTCATTCATGCTGACAATGAATTGACAATACAGCGAATGCTGGTTCAAAAGAAAACAGTAAACCGACAAGCCCAGATATAAGGTGGGGTTACAGATAAAGTCTGATTTGAATAATGGCAGTATCGGTAATACGACCAATGTGACACCTAAAGTGCATATCAGAAACATCAACAGGTAGCAGGACATACCGCGATCGACCGAGTCTCGTTGCCTTTGCCTATCTCCCTTTACGTAAGCTGATTGGAAGGAAGGCAGATATGTGTGCATGTAGACGCTGGAGAAATTATGCGCTGCCGTCGCAAATTGCAGCATGACTGAGTAAGTGGCTGTTTCGGCAAGTCCGAGGAATGCTGAGCAAAGTAATGACATCGCCTGTGTGGCACCGTACCAGGCAAGGGAAACCACTCCGTCGCGCCATGCCACGAAAGAGACCGTGCCCAGCACTTCTTTCATTTCTGCTCTGCGTATGGGAGATGTGTCGGAAGATAGTCCTCGTTGCACGTCCTTATGAGACTTGAAGATACGGTTAGCCACAAAACGCATGATTGTGCTATACGCCAAAAACCCGATGGACGCGGCCATAAGACCGAATCCAGCCATAAGCAGTAAGGCCGTGATCAACAATTGTGCTAGACGGCCAAATGTCTTAGCCTTGTTTTCTCCGGCAATATCGCCAACACCACGCAGATTGGTTAAGCAATACAGGAAGTACAGGTTGGTGAAGATGGAAGCGATAAACAGTATCCACGAGGGGAACGACCAAGCAACAGAAAAATGATGAGTGACTGCGTCCACGTAGACAGTGCCCAAACTTGCCGACGCAATAAGGGCGACCACTCCCATTACGGCGTAAATGGCCTTTGAGGTCCTAACTACCACACGAGTCAGATGCCAATCCACTTCTCCGCTAATCTCGTTAATGTCCCGTCCTTGTTTAGATAACTTACGGACGCCAGATAGACAGAATAATAGATTCCTTGCGAGAGTGGAGGTGAAACCGAATTCAAGAAGCTGTGCAAACCCGGCGATTGCAACGAATACGTACCATAGCCCTATCTCTTCACTGGAAAGAAAGACCAGTAATAACGGTATGAGCAGGAAATTGCTTGCCATGGACATAAACGTGCCGACGTAATTCCACAGTACATCCTTTTTTCCTGCATGTACATTAACTGTGTGGTCACTCATGGGAAACGACTTTCTCGCAAATATCGCGTATGCGTGCAGCGGTAACATCCCAGCCGATAACGGAGAAATCCAAAGACTTGTAAAGTCGTTCGGCGTTCGGATGATCTATAAGATAGGCTGCTTTACTTGCTACCTCTTCGGCGTCCTCACAATTCTCAATGACGTCGCACTGCTCAAGGTTAAGGATTTCGGATACACCGCAGTTCTTCGACAGTAAAACAGACGTACCGGCTTGTAACGCGTCCAGGGCGCTCAATCCAAAAGGTTCGTACCGAGAATTCATAATAAAAATATCGGTACGAGACATGGCCTGCTCAAAATCTGAATGAGAAACCTGTCCCATAAGGTGAGCGTCTACGGCTGAGCAAGCCTCGTCAAATGAAGGATCTTTGGCGTAGAGATGACCGTAGACTTGGAGTTCGAAATTCGAATTGCGCGAACGCAACATACCTACGGCGCGCGCCACCACGTCATTTCCCTTGACAGGGCGGGATCCCCCGCTCACCGCGATGATTTTTGACCCATCGTGCGGAGGACGTGCCCGCTGGACAAATTTATCTACCCCTAGAGGAAATCCTACGATTTTGCCATCTATTGAGGGTATCTGAGAAAGGATAAATTTTTCTTGTATGCGAGAATTGGTCGCCAAGAACGACGCTCGTTCCACATGTTTGACGATATCCCGTATTTTCCTTGTGGATAATCCTAAATTATTGATGTCATTTTCATATGGAATATAGCCGTGGCAGAAATGCACATACGGCTTGCCAAAGGAAGAAAGTATGCGGCATGGCAGTCGGTCGTCAATTCCGGTTCCCAAGGATACGATTACGTCGCACGAAGCCCCTTTAATTATGGCTTCCGTGATTTTCGCACCTTTGGATTTTGAAGACACTAGTACGAGCTCGTCGGATGTTGGCCAGTGCGCGATGATTTGCCTGTTGGCATTATCCGGGCCTCCGTTATGGATCGTAGGACCCAAAACGAGAATTCTCATCCTTTTATGCAGCCTTTCTCATATCTGTGGATTCATATTGAAATGAAGTAGCTTAAATACGCGAATGTGATTTGTTATTCGTAGCCTTCATTGTCTTTCGGTTAACTCATCTAGCTAATGTTTTAGATTCGTGCATAAGAAATCAGCAGTTCCTATTTGATGACTGTCGTGATTTGATTTCCTGTATAACGAACAGATGCGCATGTGCGAGTTTCCTCAAGGAAGTTACCGACCTCAATATACATGACTGGCACTTCGTTATCAGGGAGATTCAGAAGTTTGCGGGTATCCTTATCTGCTTTTGCCGTGAACATGGTGTTCAGAGGGCAGGAAGCAAGTCCTAAGGATTCAAGCGACAAAAGAAGGGACATGCCAAAAAGTCCGCCGTCAGTGAACCCCTCATTCCGTTCATAGGATGTGATGAACGATCGCAGGTCGGAAGTAATGAGAATAAGGGCAGGGGGTGCCGCATATCCTCCCACTCCTCCTTGGATAGCCAAAGCCTTAGTGATGATTTCAGGGTTTAGGATCAGATGAACTCGAGTTGGTTGTCTGTTGCAGACGGACGGTGTCCTCATAGCCATGTCAATGGCTTGCTCGATGAGATTAACATCTACTGGCTCATCGGAAAACTCTCGTACCGAATGACGGTGTTCATTAAGTTGAGCGTAAGGTAGGAGCGAGTTGTTAGCTTTTGTTGACCGTCGGATGACGATACTTCCCCCGCGTGATGGATTTGCGGACTTAATATGATTCCATTGCTCGTTGGTGAAAAGACTTTTTTGCCATGAGATATCCTTGCCCGCGCGAATATGGCGTTCCATGTACTCGTGTAGTGCTGACATCGACTCTTGAAATACGGTGTTTTCCTCATAGTTGCTGTCGGCTAGCTCTAAGCTTTTGAGCATGGCTGGAAGTTCGAGAAACACTTTGCGTCCAAAACCATATCGAAAATCACTATGGCTGAGTCCTTTTTCTATCTGATGGCTCAGGAACATGATTCGTGTTTCCAACTGTGTGAGCTCGGTAGGGTCAACACGGGAGTAGTTTCGGTTATATCGATGTGCCTGAAGAACGGAGTCTTTGTAAAGATGAAGCGTTTGCCGTAGATTTCGTATTGCTGACGCTATAGGACGCGGGACGCACGCGTGAAACACTGCTCTGAGCTTCTCACTCATTTGAATCCTCCAATTAAGTGTGAGTGATGAATAATCATTGTTTGTTTGCGAGTACTGCTTGCTGCATGTTGGTGAGGTATTCGTCGACCCTTGTGCGTTCTGCGTCGAGTATTCGTTCGACCTTGGCGAAGTCCACATGCCGATTAATCACGTCGAAGTCGTCATATCCGTCCACATGGCGCTGCTCGGAGTCCACGAGCTTCAGGAACTCGGAAAGCCTTCCGGAATACTGGCCCGGGTAGATGCAAATTGGCTCGGTTCCCATGTTCATGGAGAATGCGGTCGCGTGGAATGAGTCAGTCAGCACGTATTTCGCGTTGTCTACAAGGGAAACGAAATCGAGGATTTCAGGCACTACGAGGCTTTTACCGTTTCGGAATACTTGGTCCACGCGGGTGCAGAATCGGTAGATAGGCAGGCCTGTTCTGCGTGACAGTTCATCCGCGTATCCATCGAACTCTTTGCTGCGGTTCAGGTTGTAGATAAGGATGTAGTCGCCTTTAACCCGCGGTTTCGTGGCGATGGAACGCCAGAACGATGCCGGCATCGCCAGCGTGGGGTCGACGATTTGCACAGCGTTGTGGTATCCGTACTGATCGTTTAGGATATCAACGCCGCTCTGTTCTCGTACGGAGATCATGTCGAAACGATCAATGTACTTCTTCGACTGGTTGACTTCGTTCTCGTCGAGATGGCTTCGGCCGAAGCTGGACGCATATGCGTACTTGGGTTTCCCGTCAGGGGCAAAGTCTAGATAGAAGCATGGAATAACTCCCTTGTTCCATCCGAAATTCCACACTTGGTCACTGCCGGAAACGTACACGTCAGCGAAATCGTTGAAGTTTTTGAAATCCGATTCGCTGAGATACGTCTTTTCCGTGAGGTTCAGATATTTGCTGCGGAAGCCGTCGAACACTTTCTTCCATAGCAAGTAGGTTGGCAGGAACGCCAGGGCCTTTACCGGATTGCCTTTGGCGAAGGAGTCGACCAGGCCTTTGCCATACGTATCGGGACGTCGATAGTCGATGAGAACGACGTTGTCGAAATACTGCTTCAGCTTCTCCTGCGTGGCGTATGCCTGAAGCTGTGTGCCGTAGTTGTCGACTTGATGGAGCGTGATCACCGCCGCTGTTGTCATGATTGTTCCTTTCCTGTCGTGTCGGGTGTTCCAGCCGGACCGGCCACGGTCCTGTTTCGTTTGGTCTCGTAGTAGCGACTCCAGATGGCGCGATAGCACCAGAAGCCGGGAAGCAGGGCGAGAATGCCGAGCTTGTCGCGCTTCGACGCCCTGCGATCGCGCAGCACGGTTGGTGCAACCGAGAGGACCTCCCGGCGCAGTCTTCGGGCGAGGTCCTTGTCTTGATGACTAGTGTTGACCATCTGGGAAAGCGTGGAAAGGCGCACGTATGCCCGCTTCTCAGCTGCGGCCGTTTTAAGGTCGGGATAGTGCTCGCACACCCATGCGGCCATCCGGTCGCCGGCGAGCACAAGGTCCAGCTTGCTGTCCTTCCAGATGGTGCCGTTCGCGATGGACGTGTAGCGCTGCGTGTAGTGGTATTGGGGTGTCATGTCCACCGCGACCCTGTCGCATTCCTGCGTGATCAGGTATGTAGTGGCGGTGTCCTCGTACAAGAGCCCCTCCGGATACCGTATCTGTCTGAACAGGTCGAGCCGGTACAGCTTGTTCCATGCGGTCACGTCCCACAGGCCGTTGCGACACAGGCTCTCAACTGCTTGCGCACGGTCGAGCGTCGCGCGCGTGTGGGCGGGGTCCTTGTCGTCCTCGTTGTCCGGCGCGTAGGAGACGAAATGTCCGCACTGCGCCGCGTCCGCGCCGGACGCCTCCAGCGTCTCGAGCATGGACTCGATGTATCCGGGCTCGCACCAGTCATCGGAGTCCACGAACGCTATGTATCGTCCGCGCGAGGGTTCTTCGATTGAGAACACGTGGTCGATTCCCGTGTTACGGGCAGCTGAGAGCCCGCCATTCGTCCTGTGGAGACTGGTGATGCGCGGGTCTTGTTCTGCATATCGGTCGCATATTGCGGGGCAGTCGTCTGTGGACCCGTCGTCGACCAGGACGATTCGTACGTCCTCGTATGTCTGTGCGAGCAGTGAGTCGACGCATCGGGACAGCAGGTCAGCGACGTTGTAGACCGGCACCACGATGTTGACGGGCCCCCGACCCGTGGACGCGTTGCGCATCAGTTCCGCCTTTCGTATTCGTTTCCGCGTAGACAAGGAAAATGGACACCAACAAAATCGAGAATCCCGTGTACGTGACGGCGGACACGTAGATGAGTGCCAAATACAACACCGTCGCAATAAGATATTTCGTCTGACGTTTTCCAAGCATTATGAAAACAGCCAGAAGAATCGGCATGAAGTACCAAAAGAAAAAGAGAATGCCGCCCTGCTGAAGCACGTTCGAGAAAACACTTGTGTTAAACCCGGCAACGCCAATAGCGTCGGATTTGAATCCTTGTCCGAACAGAGGAGAATTCAGAAAATCAGACATTCCCGTACTGAAATTCGCGTTGCGGTCGGCGATGCTTCCAACATCGGCTGCTTGCTTTGTCTGGTATATGTCGATGACGAAGTAGCCGAGTATGGGAACACACACTACGATGAACAACCACCGGAAGACGGCGTTCATCGATTTGCTCGTCAGCACGTAGGCTCCTGCAGCTAGCAACGCGATGATGTAGCCGGTCGTGGACACCGTGCAATATATCGCGACGGATATCACCGCTATCTTCAGGTAACTTACCTTCCGTTCGGAGATGAAAAGCATAGTGATGAGCGTCGCGCACAACATGAAACTGCACATCGGCGCTTCGGTGAAGATGCTTGTGTATCTGCCGTTACGGAACGCGTGATAAGGAGAACCTTGCGGATTGAACAGCAGGAAAAACCAAGATGATGCAACGTGTGTTCCACCCCAAGAGTAGACTACTCTACCCAAAGGCTTCACGATGTGCAGCACTTGTCCTGTGAAATACAGCACGAGACCAATGCAAGTGATGACGAACATGACGTCGGCAACGTTGTCTAATATTCTCTTGATTCCCAGATGGTAGACGCAAATGCAGCACACCGAGAAAAACCCGACGAAAAGAATCACGATAAGAAGCAATGCCGAAAAGTTAATCGCCTTACGTAGAAATAAAATCTGCAGAACCGGAATGCTGGTGAACAACAGGCCGGAAATGCTTATTTTTTGCACCAACGATTTCGGTATGTGCGTTTTGCGTTTCAGATAAACGAGGAAGCATCCCAATCCCAACATGCAGGCGTTGAACAGTATGCCAATGGGAGCTCCAGCCATTTTCACATAGATGGTCTGCATCGTCAGGACTATGGAGGCGGTAAGAGCGATGCCGACGTTACGTTCCAAAGGCGCTAGACGCGTGATCTTCTTGGAAGACATGCTCCTGCCGGAGCGTTTCGTGTTTTGCATGTCAGAAGCTCTTCGCGTATTTCCTACCGGCGAACTTGGCCATGAGGAAGCCCTTGCCCTTTTTCCACCAATCAGTCGGTTCCGGGCTGGTAAGAGGCAATTCGACGACATCCTGTCCGTTTGTTTTGAGCCACACGTCCAGCAGGAGCTCGCTGACCCTGCCGGGATAACGTTTCTCGAATGGGGTGTATGCCGAGGCGTCGATCTGGGAGGCCAATTCGTCGATCAGAGGGAAGAGCCATGCGCAGTACGCGTCGAACAGGTCGGCGCGCATGACGAGCATGTTGAACATGTGACCGCTGGTCGAGGCCATGCACCTGTCGAACATGGGAACGTATTCGGGAGCCTTCGACATGAGGATGTCCCTCATAACGTCCAGATGGGATCCATCGAGCGTGTGCGCATAGTGCGAGCGCATCGTCTCGATATAGTAGTTCCGACTACGGGGCACGACTGCGCCGGTCTTTTTCAGCGCTTCCCTAATCTCCTTACCGGATGCGATTCGAACGAATCGGTCTTTTCGCAGCCGGTTCGCGAGACTGGGGGACGCAAACAGCCTGCGGTAGTGCACGAGGCCTTTGTAGTCGGCGTCGCAGTTCTTCCACATCCAGTACAGGGCCGTCAGTTCGGAATAGCTTGCGTTGAGGCGCGAGATGTTATCTCCCTCGTCGTCTCCCTGGATGCCGGGCAGCACGTCCGGGTGCAGGGCCGCGCCGACGTGGAGCGGCAGATACGCCGGGTCGTCGGGCGTGCGGTACGGCTTGTGCATTGCGACTGCTATGCGGATCGACTCGCTCAAATCCCACGGACCTCCGTAACGGTCTCGGAAAGCGGAGTACGGACGACGTTCCCGCCAAACCCGACATAACGGCCGTTATCGGCTCTTTGTCTATTTCGGAACCATAAGAGAGGCGTCAAAATCAGGTTTTGAGCAAGGCCTTCAAGTCCCGAACAAGCAAAGTGTTCATGGAAAACCCGTGAAGAGCATCTCTGAGGTATGTGGCGGGACTGGGCGTGTCTAAGGGGGATGCAAAAATCAGTGCTGTCAGATAATGAACGGGGTTTGGCAGTTCCTGCGCGGTTCGCGTTGCGCTTGAAAAACACCAATTCGGGGTTCATTTGGAGAGAAAGGACGGGACTCGCATGCCGACCACAGGTCGATCGATTGCAGAAAGAGCCGATAACGGCCGTTACGTCGGTTTGATTCCGGTTCAGGGACGGTAATCCAGTGCCGATTCGAGTAGCCCAGGTAGTCGGCAGGATGATGGGTGGTGGTGTCGAGGCTACCGTGATGAATCATTACCGCCATATCGACCGTTCCCAAGTGCAGTTCGACTTCATCGTGCAGACGGATTCCACGGTGGTTCCCAAGGACGAGATCGAGTCCTTGGGCGGTCGAGTGTTCTACGTTCCTCCATACAGCAACCCAGTCAAGTACGTGAACGCCTGCCGGAAACTGTTCCAGCAGATCCACCCGCGCATCGTGCACTCCCATATGAACGCGGTCAGCGTGTTCACGCTCATGGCCGCAAAACAGGCTGGAGTCCCGGTGCGTATCGCGCACAGCCATAGCACCTCGAATCCGAATGAGAAAGCCAAGACTCTGGTGAAGAACGTGCTCAGGCCGTTCTCCAAGGTTTACCCAACACGCTTGGCCGCATGTTCGGAATATGCCGCACGGTGGCTATTCGGCGATCAGGTCGTTGATGCGAAACAGGTCCATATCATTCACAACGCCATAGATATAGATAGGTTCACGTTCAATTCCCAATCGCGCGCGATTAAACGTGACGAACTCGGAGTTGGCGATTCGCAGTTGCTCATCGGCCAAGTTGGCCGTATCTGCTTTCAGAAAAACCAAACCTTTACGATCAAGGTCTTCTCGGAATTGTTGAAGAATAATCCGAGTGCGGTGCTTGCAATAGTGGGAGATGGCGACGACTCTGAGTTGCGTAAGGAAATACACGACCTAAGAATCGAGCGCAACGTAAAACTACTTGGCATCCGTGATGATGTTGCGGATTATTACAGCGCATTTGATATTCTTGCCTTCCCTTCAACATATGAGGGTTTGGGAATGGCCAGCATTGAGGCACAGGCCGCTGATCTTCCCGTTGTGTGCAGTGACGAAGTTCCCAAAGAGGCAGATTTAATTCCGTCATTAGTACGACGCATTTCACTTGATGCAGGTTTCGAATCTTGGGTGTCAGCTTTCGATGTACATGAAAGCGATGCGTCGGGCCGTATCTCGCATGCGCAAGAAATGGCTAAACGGGGATATGCAATTCACTTGAGCGCTGCGGAGCTAGCTCATTGGTACGAAGAGCTGGAAGGAGAATGTGATGCCCAGAAAGATTAAAGTTGCGGAAGTGGTTTCACGTCTTGAATCTGGCGGCGTGGAATCCATGCTCCTTAATTATCTGGGACATTTTAAGCATCCGGAGGACTTCGATATCCATATCATTACGCAAGACATTAATGACGAACGTTGCGTAAAACAGTTCCAAGATGCGGGTTATACCGTTGATGTTATCACCCATAAACGTAAGAGCATCTTAAAAAATGTGATTGAGTTATATCGGTTGATGCATTCTGAAAGGTTTAATGTGGTACACGCACATACGACCTTAACGAATTTCTATATCCTGTGGATCGCCCGTCTTACCGGAGCGAAGAAGCTTATCTCGCACTCGCATAATTCATTCGTTTCCAAAAGTAAGGTAAAACAAGCCATATGGTCTGTTTTGAAAATGTTGAATAAGGCGTCTGCCAATATATGGATGGCTTGCGGGCATGATGCCGGAGTCTTCTTATACGGAGAGAAAGCCGTGCGGTCTGGGAAAGTCCAGATACTGAATAACGCAATTGAGCTAGAGAAATATGCGTTCAACCCAGAAGCCAGAGACCGTATTCGTAGAGAATATAACATCGGGAAAACTGATTATGTTATAGGCCATGTCGGACGATTTATGAAGCAGAAAAATCATAAATATCTGATAGATATATTCGCCGAGTTTAACCGCAGGGTTCCAGATTCTTATCTCCTGCTTCTTGGAACTGGCGAACTTGAAGACGAGATTCATCATTATGTAAATGAACGTGGGCTAAGTGACAGGGTCATTTTCACAGGAAGCGTGGCTAACGTCGAAGATTTTTATTCAGCAATGGATGTTTTCGTATTGCCATCATTATATGAGGGATTCCCCGTTGTTTCGGTTGAAGCCCAAGCGGCAGACTTACCGATTTTAATTTCCGATAATGTTGATCCCTCTTGCGATATCACCAATAACGTTAATTTCATTCCGGTGAATTTACGTTTTACTATTTGGGTAAATGAAATAATTAATCTTTCGACACAAAAACGAAATACTTTAATTTTAGATGTACTTAAAACGAAAAATTATGATATCCACAACGAATCAAAAAAGCTTGAATCAATTTATAAAAATGTTGATTAAGTTAATTTTTTAACTAACCTTAGTAAGAGTGAAAAATGACTATATACATCATAGTTTTTCTTGCTTCCTGTCTTTGCTTCTATGCAAAAGATCGTACTAGAGGGTTTTTGGCGGCTTTTTTGACCCTTATTGGAATCACGATTCCGTGTTTGCTTGCAGCTGTCAGAGACAAGACTATAGGTACCGATGTAACCGGATATGGTATGTTTGTTTATCGGGATACGAAAAATGTGTCTCTGCTGGAAGCATTCAATATTCGGTCGGATAATCCTCGTGGATTTGTTGCTTTAGCGTGGCTTATCAACCTTGCAAATGGCTCTTTTGAGGTATATCTATTTATAATAGAACTACTGATAATATTACCTGCCTATTTTTCTATTTCTTATTTTCTTAAAAAAAACACATGGATAGGAATGCTGTTTTTTTACTTTCTTTTTTACGCAATCTCCCTTAATATCATGAAACAAATGATTGCAGTCTCTCTCTCTGCATTTGCTCTATGTCTTGCTCTGGAGAAACATTATAAAAGTTGGCTGCTTTGTTCAGTAATTGCTTTTTTAATGCATCAAACAGGAATAGTGTCTTTTTTGATATATCCGATGTATCTTTTGTTTTCAAAAACTTCTGCATATTCTCTTGTGCGAAGGTTTTTCATCTATCTCGCTTCTTTTGCCTGTGTGGTATTTATCTTTGCTTTCAGTGACTCTTTTCTTGCGGCTTTGAGTGGTGTTAAAGACTCATATTCCTACATGGTTACTAATAAGGGTAAAGGTGGTTTATTAATAACGCCTTTGATATATCTTGGATTCATCTCTCTTTTGCATTTCATGGATTCTAAAATTTCTGGAATAGTTTATAATTCACGGCAATCATATTCGAAGGAAAATAGTTTTATCGAGTATCTTTGTGTCCTTGGTCTTATGTTGGCAGAATTGCAAATTATCACATTGGGAATTGGCCGTTTTGGATATTATTTCGAGTTTTTTATATCTATATTTATCACTTACAGACTTAAGGAAAAAAATATTCTCTTAAGAATAATGGCAATACTTTTTTCGGTGACAATTATAATTTTCCAAATTAAGTTTGTGTTGGATGGAAATTGCGAGGTGTATCCTTATACATCTTCCATTCTGGGGATTAAGTAATCACTTGAAGTGTAGTCTAAAAACGAGGTTTTGAATGTTGTTTTCGATTATTGTCCCAGCTTATAATGCGGAGAGGTATCTTCCTGAATGTCTTGCGTCCGTGGATGCCCAAACATTCAGAGATTACGAAGTTATCATTGTCGACGATGGGTCAACGGATGAAACATCATGCATTGCGGATACCTACGCACAGTCAAAATGCAATGTGACGGTGTTGCATCGTGAAAATGAAGGACCACTGCTCGCGCGACGTGCTGGACTGAAAATAGCTCGGGGACAATATGCGGTCTTTGTAGATTCCGATGATGGCCTGCATCCGGAAGCGCTACAGTGCATTCATGATGCAATCACGGGAACAGATGCGGATATCGTATCCTTCCGCTATTGCCGTAGCAAGGATTTTGGTCGTTCGGACACTCCGTCGCCTTTGTCTACCGGTTTGTATTCGGGAAAAGAAATCACCGAGGGGCGTAAACACCTGTGTGAAGGAAGATTCAATGAGATGTGGGGAAAGGCCATACGATTGAATCTTTTTGATCCTTCCGCCGACTATACGCAATATAACAAAATAAAGCATGGTGAGGATCTTTTGCAGCTACTTCCCGTGTTTGACAAGGCTCGCTCACTCTGTAGCTTGGATGATGTTCTCTACTTCTACCGCACGAATGACACCGCCTCGACTTCGGCCTATAAGCCTTCGCAGCTATCCGACATCAGGGTCGTCAACCGCGCACTGCTCAAATACGCGAGGAAATGGGGAGAATCATGCTATCAAAGCGCGTGTGCCGGCGAGGCCCTGCAGTACATTAACCTCCTCAAGATTGCTATGCAGGGGGCAAAATATAGCGGGTTCATTCAAGTTTTCAGAGATGTGCGGGAAGCGGCGCAGGATGAGAAATGTTTTTCCCGTTGGAAGCGCTGCAGTCTGAGGGCAGATAACAGGCTCACTGTCTTCTTGCTGAAGCGTGGATTCGGCACCCTGACTTTTGAGCTGCTAAAAGCCGTTGATTTTATCAAGAGAATAAGGAGGCACTGATGATCGTCACCAAGAGCGACCTACGTGAATATATCCAGGAAGATCAAAGGATGCAGCCTTGGCCTTCCAATCCTCTGAAGAGAATCATAGGTGCGGGTGGGGCGATGGTTCGCTGGAAGGTTTATCTGCGTAAGTGCGATTACCATCACAACGTTTCGCAGAATTTGTATCACAAGCTTGCGTACGTTTGGTACTTGTTTTTCCTGAAGAAGTATGAGCGTCGTTTCTGCTCGGAGATTCCGATTAACGTGTTCGGGAAAGGATTGCTGATTTGGCATCCCGGAAGGATTATTGTCAACCCTGAATCGACAGTCGGCGATTATTGCTCTCTGTCCAGCGGCGTTGTCATTGCGCAGGCGCACGGTAGGTGCCCGGTCGTGGGCCACCATGTGGAATTCATGATTGACTCGAAGGTATTAGGGGGGGGGTGCAGAGTCGCCGATTATGTACGGATTGGCGCAAACGCTTTAGTACTCAAACCTATTGAGGAGGAGAATACCACGTGGGCTGGCGTGCCTGCACGAAAGATTAACGACCGAGGAGCCATTGAAACGCCTGCTATATGAGTTATCGGGAAAGAACTAGTCGCTTTGTCTGAAAGGTTTGGTATGGAAAATAAGAAACAAAAAGTGGGAATTGTGACACTTCCCGGCAACTTCAATTACGGGAACAGGTTACAGAATTACGCTGTTACGCAAGTTTATGAGTCGCGAGGTTTTAAAGCGGAGTCGCTGGTTCTGGCAGATAGACCTAATGCATTACGGGACTTGAAGCAGCTGGTGCGTAAGCTTCTTAGGAAGCCTGTTAGTCATCCCGAGGACAATATGTCTGAAGAACGACTGGAGGCATTCCAGAGGTTCAACAAGAACATGTGTATAGGAGTGGTTAACTTTGATGAGTTTAACCCGAAAGAATACACTTTCTTTTCGGTCGGCAGCGACCAAGTCTGGAATCTAGGTTACATCAAATATAACGAGGACTGGTTTTTCCTTGATTTCGCCAAGAAAGAGCAGCGTGTTGCGTTGGCTCCGAGCATCGGCCTGGATGCGTTGGATGAACGCCAGAGCAGACGCTTGGCAAAGGGCGTTCGGAATTTCCCTCTATTGTCTGTCAGGGAAGAACGAGGTGCCGAACTCATATATGAAGCGTCCGGTATGCGGGCGGAGGTTATTTGCGACCCCACGCTTGTCCTCACTCCAGAGGAGTGGGATGCTGTTTCGAGTGATTCTTTGACCCCGAAAGAACCTTATATTTTCACTTACCTGCTTGGTGGGGTCGGATCCGAGGCGTCTAATGTTTTAAAGCAGCTTCATTCGCTTAACGGATATCCAGTGATTTCATTGACCGATCGTGACGACGGCAGCGAGCTTCCTGCTGGTCCGGCGGAATTCATTTCCCTCATTAAGAACGCGACCTTTGTCGTTACTGATTCGTTCCATGCCGCGGTGTTCTCGTCTATTTTCGAAACCCCTCTGTCCATAGTGCATAGAGATGGGGTGAGTATGTTCTCGAGGCTGCAGACCTTGGCCGAGAAATTGGGCACGGAGAACAAGATCTACAATGGTGGAACCCTATCGTTGGAAACGGCATCTGATTATGCGGGCGTCGCCGAACGAATTGCCGGAGAGCGGGAGAGATTTAACGAATACCTGTCTTTGGCCCTCAACCAAAAATCGTCGAATGATTCACGGCATGAGGTGGTGAACGGTTGAAAGGCCAGCGCAAGACGGGTGCTTTGCTTGGGTATGCGAACATCATCGCGAAGAATCTGGTAAACATCATTTACGTGCCATTGCTACTGCACTTTATTGGGCAGGCTGACTATGGCGTGTTTCAGATGACCAACTCCGTGGTGTTCGCTCTCACGTTGCTGAGCGCCGGATTCTACGGGTCGTACGTGCGCTTCTACATGCGCGAGAAGACGCGAGGCAACGATCTGGGCATTCGCCGTCTCAATGGCATGTTCCTGCTCGTCTACGTCGTGGTGGCGTTGCTGTGCCTGATTGGCGGTACGGCGTTGACTATTAATGTGCGAAGCTTCTTTTCGGGCGGCCTGACTGCCAGTGAGCTTGTACTGGCACGTGAGCTTATGGGCATCATGACAGTCAATGTGGCGATTCAGTTGCTGTCCACGCCGTTTGACTCCTACATCGTGTCGCACGAGAAGTTTGTGTTCCAGCAGTCCAGGCAGTTGCTTACTTCCATCGCTCAGCCGTTCCTGGCCGTGCTTCTGCTCTGGCTGGGCACGGGTGCGGTCGGCGTCGCCTGCGCGCAGATGTTCATCACCAGCGTGCTGCTGCTGATGAACATCTGGTATGCCACGCGCACGCTGGGCATGCGTTTCACTTTCAAGGGTTTGGAATGGTCGATGTTCAAGGCCATCGCGGTGTTCAGCTTCTGGATCTTCCTCAACCAGATCTTCGACCTGGTAAACAACAACGTACCGAACTTCCTGCTGGGCGCTATGGCCAGTGCGACCGCGGTGGCGGTGTTCGCCATTGCATTGCAGATTAGAAACCTGTTCTTCTCCATGAGCACCACCATGTCTAACGTGTTCGTGCCCATGATCAACCGCATCGTTGCCGAGTCAGATGACAACAATGTGCTCACACGGCTTATGACGCGTGTGGGACGGTACCAGATGGTGCTGTTCTGGTACCTGTTCGGCGGATTTATTGTACTTGGACGGTATTTCATCCATATCTGGGCGGGGGATGCCAATGCCGATGCCTACTGGCTTATACTGATCATGACGCTGCCGGTTATGGTTCCTCTCACACAGAACACGGGCATTGAAATTCAGCGCGCGAAAAACCGTCATAAGGCACGTAGCTTAATCTATGTTCTGACTTCGGTCATTGACATCGTGATTTGTGTTATCTTCATCCCGACCATGGGCTACTGGGCCACTGCCATCGGCTACCTAGCCAGCATCATGCTCGGCACTGGCCTGTTCATGAATTGGTATTACCACACCCGTATCGGTCTCGACATGGTCTACTTCTGGAAGAACATGCTGCCCACCATCGCTCTGGCTCTCATCGTGACGGCCGTCTGCCTGCTGGGAACGCATTTCCTGCCAGTGAATTCCATCCTCATGTTCCTCGTGTGGGGTGTTGTCTATTCCATCCTGTTTCTTTCCGGCGCGATGAAGGTGTCGCTGACCGGTGAGGAACGGGAGAAAATCATCGGTCGAATCAAAAGAAAGGTAATTCGATGAGCGACTCAAACGTCATGGAGAGGGTGATCTCCTCGCCAGACGCCGATGCCATAGGCGGTTCCGCAACCTATTGTGTTGGCTGCGGAACCTGCGCATTCCTGGATCCGGCGTTCACCATCGCCAAGAACAACGACGGCTGCTATCAAGCGTTCATGCAGAGCGGGATTCAAAACCCTGCCAAAGTTGAAAGCGCATGTCCTTTCGCGAGCTCAACCAACGAAGACGCTATCGGAAACGATCTGTTCGGCTCGCAGGCTGGCATACAGCACGACCAGTACCTAGGCTACTATCTGAACGCCTACGTGGGGTACGTGTCCGCGGATGGTTGGCGTTCCCGCGGCAGTTCCGGCGGCATGGTCAGCTGGCTTGCTTCGAAAATGTTGGAAGAAGGACTGGTCGACGCCGTCGTGCACGTTAAGGATGGTCCTGATCCGGAACATATGTACACTTACCAGGTCTCGCACTCGGTCGAGGAATTGAAGACCGGTGCCAAGTCCAAGTATTATCCCGTGGAAATGAGCGAGGTATTGGCTTACGTGCGAAAGCATGAAGGTCATTACCTGTTCATCGGCATTCCCTGTTTCGTGAAGGCCGTTCGTCTGCTTCGCTGTCAGGATCCGGTATTGAACGAACGCATCCGCTACTGCATTGGCCTGGTGTGCGGACATCTGAAATCCGATTTCTTCGCGAAAAGCGAAGCCTGGGAATCGGGCGTTCCTTTGGAAGACATCGCCCGCGTGGACTTCCGGCACAAGACGCCCGGAAGCCCTGCGTCCGATTACGCGGTGGAAGTGAAACGCGTCAGCGGTGACGAGCCAGTGGTGACGCGAACCGCGGAACTTTCCACCACCAACTGGGGTCTGGGCTACTTCAAATACAACGCGTGCGACTATTGCGACGACGTGCTCGCGGAAACCGCCGACGTGACCTTCGGTGACGCATGGATTCCCAAATACGTGAACGATGGCGAAGGCTGCAACGTAATCGTGGTGCGCAACCAAGACGTGCAGAATCTCATCGATGCGCACCGAGATGAGCTTGTCCTGCATGATTCCGATTCCGCCGAGGTGTACCAGTCCCAAGCGGGCGGTTTTCGTCACCGCAGGCAAGGACTGGCCTACCGTCTCCACGTGCATCAGGAACGTGGAGAATGGACTCCGACCAAGCGTGTGAAGCCGTCGTTGGACGGAATCAGCGAACAGCGTCAAAAAACGTATGCCATGCGCACCACGCTGAAGAATGAAAGTTTTGCAGCATATCGCGAGGCCGTTGCGACCAATGACTTCAACATGTTCAAAAAGCACATGAAGCCTGTGGAAAGGCAATACGCACGGGCGAGCGTGCCGTTTAAGAAGCGTGTGCTACGCAAAGCCAAGCAGTTGGTCAAAACCATATTGCCCGCAACTTTGGCGAAGAGCATTAAAAATCTAATGGGGGGGGGCGTAGCTAGCGGTACTCTCTACCTGACTGCGCGTTCTTTCCGTACTTTCGTTTTCGTAGCGTCGTCGACATTGGTACCAATTAAGTGTACCGATGTCGTCGACGCTTTTTCTATTGCCCATTCAGCTTTCAGCGACGAACAACCGTATGTTCTGTCTGCCTAGTGACGACTGAATGACCGATTTGAATACACGAAAAACAACAAGGAGAACTCGTATGTCAGCAAAACAAGCCATCAAACAAATTGTTCCTCGTCCGATATGGGCAAAACTGCAATCCGCAAAAGAAACCCATAACGGAAGAAAAGCGGAGAGAACACAAAGCCAACGCTTCATGCGTTGGATTTCCTTGGATGTTTCCACAGATAAGGTTCGTGTGGAGACCCGTTTGGCTTTTGATATTCACAGGCTTGAAAAGGGACTGAGCCACGTCCATTTCAGGCTTGGCTTCGGCAAAGGCGTGCTCAGTGAGATTTCCAAGCGTTTGGTTCTGCTGGAGAAAGCAGATCCGGAATATTCTGTGAATCCGCTGTATATCCAGGGCTTGGCGGTATTGCATGAATATCAGCGGCGTCATGAGGAACAGGGTTACGATCTTGCTCAGGTCGAAGCCATGTTTCCCGAATCCATTTGGAGGGCTGCACAAGAATATAAAGTCGATGATTCAGCGGTTAATGCTGGCTCGTTTGTGATGGAATCGGCCTCTAAAGTGAATAATCTCTCTGTGAGTTTCGTTCAGCTTGCGCAGAACAGGTATTCCGTACGCGAGTATTCGAGTGAACCCGTTTCTCAGGAACTGCTTGACAAAGCGTATGAAGTGTCAATGAAGACCCCGTCCGTATGCAATCGCCAGGCAACCCGCGTGTACCAGATCACCGATTCGGAGAAAATCAAAGCTGCATTAAGCATTCAGGGTGGTTTCCATGGATATGCCATGCCACCGGTATTGCTGTTGGTAACCTCGGATATCCGCGCGTTCATGAACAACGGCGAACGTAACGAACCGTTCGTGGATGGTGGCTTGTTCTCCATGTCGCTGCTGTATGCGTTGGAAGCGTACGGTCTCGCCGCCTGCCCGTTGAACGCCATGTTCAGCCTGTCCCAGGATCGGCAAACGCGTGCACTGTTGAATATGCCTGACTACGAACTGCCCGTGATGTATATCGCAGTAGGAAACTTCCCCGAATCCGTGCCGGTATGCCGTTCGACGCGACGAGATCCCAAAACAATCGTCACGAAATTGTAGTGGCGCTGTAGGGCTTTTGATATGCCAGGTGGTCTGGTTTTGCGTAATCAGACCACCCGTTTTTGTGTGTATCATCTGGTTTTTGGTGGATAAAGCCTGAAGAATTGAGTACTCGGGTTTTGTGGTCTCCTGTGATGCGAAAATTGGATATGACCAGTGCCCCACCATATGAATCTGAATTGCCTTAGTCCAACGATCGGGATGCGGTTCTTACGCACGGTACGTAAAGGTTGGCTGATTGAAGCGCTCGATATGCGGTATCTTGGTAAACTCAAACATGAGCGATGTCACTGCAGAAACGGCTAAGGAGATTGGCTTGTCGAATATCATTGCTTTGATATGGGACTGCGATAAGACCCTCATTGATGGGTATATGCAAGATCCTATTTTTGCGAATTATCAGATTGATTCGCATGACTTTTGGACGGAAGTCAATACGGCTCCAGAAAGGCTGGAAGCAAAAGGTACGCGAGTGAATCATGATACATATTATTTGAATGCCTTTATCAGAGAATCAAGACAAGGTGGAAAATTTGCGGGATTGAATAACGAAAAACTTCGTGAATATGGTGCTCGGGAAAAATTCTATCCAGGAGTCATTGATTTCTTCAAGAAGACGAAGAGCATGTTTCGTGACGACAATAGATGTTCGGAATTAGGTATCCAGGTTGAAAACTATATTGTCAGTACCGGTTTCGCTGAGGTGATACGAGGATCTGAACTATATGACTACGTTGATGGCATATGGGGATGTGAGCTTTTGGACACTAAGGATTCTAAGGGAAATAAAGTGCTTGGCGAGACTATTTATACGATCGATAATACGACTAAAACACGGGCGCTTTTTGAAATTAACAAAGGAATAGGAAAGATCGAGGGGATAGATGTCAATAGTAAAATCGCGAAGGAAGACAGGCGGGTTCAATTTGAGAATATGATATATATCGCTGATGGTCCGAGTGACATTCCTGCTTTTTCGGTGGTTAATAAGAATAACGGATCGACGTTTGCTATTTATCCGCATGGTGACATGAAAGCGTTGTCGCAGGTTGAAAAAATGCGTGAGGATGGCAGAATTAACATGTATGCCGAGGCAAATTACGAAGAGGACACAACGGCTAATATGTGGCTTACTAACAAAATTGAAGAACTAGCCACGAGGATTCGAGAGCGAGAAAATAGTCGAATAACTTCTGGCGTTTCAGCTTCACCTAAGCATTTGGTCTAAAGCATTCAATGTTCATTTATGGCGAAAACGATTCATCTCTCTTCAAAAATAAAGTTGGAGCAGTAGTATTAGGTGGTTTTTGCGCAAAATGATGATGCTTTGCTTGATGGATAGGCTGAATTAATTAGAGATAGAGATGTGATATGTCATCAGGATTGGTGTATGACAAGAACGGTTGGCTTTTTGAAAATCCTCAGGAAAATGCCGTACACGATATCTCGATTGATGATATCAATCAGCTCCTGTACTACGCAGAGCAGGAAGACGCACGGGCAGAAGCTGTGAAGCATGCATTAGCTGAAAGAAATGAAGCAATTCGAAATGGAATTGACGTTCCGGAGATGGATTATGTCCTTGAACAATCCCTAATGATGCGGACTGAAGGAACCGTAATTCAGATGCCGTATGGATTGCATATAATAACGTTCCCGAGCAAAGGACATTTATTCCGTGGGGAAATTCAGAATTACCATAAATCCATTCCATCTTTGAATCGAATGCTCAAGGATGGAATGAGCAACAAAGAGAAAGAGCTAATTCGTGTAATAGCGCATTTAAGAAAAAGACAGTTCGGTAGACTTATTTGGAAAATCAATGTTGTCCCATACTGGGAAGCCGAAATCAGTGATATAAATTTTGATGCACTTGCTCAACATTATGGTCTAGCCACCCATCTGATGGATTTGACAAACGATTTTAAAGCAGCTCTATTTTTCGCGACCTGCAAATACGTTCCCGAAACCGATTCGTATAGACCCCTCACGCAGGGGGGTCGACAAAAGCGAAGATGCGCAATTCGGATATATCTTTCACACACCCGACTGGACTATTGATTTCTTGAATGGCGGAGGAACTGAGTGGAGTTTCAAACACCTGTACAACACTGATCCGGTGAATGCTGCATGCGCGGAAAGAAGATTTTTCCTACAATCTGGGGATGTAGACGGCTTGGCTTTCCAGATTGGATATCAGCCACTGCAGCGTTGCGATCACCAGAGTGCCTACGTGTACCCAATGCGGAATGGGAGATCTCTGCAAAGTAATTGGCGTTTTGAGAAGATGCGGTTCCGTCAATCTGTAGAAATATCGCAACAGGTGTATCAGATGATGGATGAGGGAAAGAAGATCTTTCCTAATGAAGGTGTCACCGAACTCCATGATTACATTGAACGAATCAAGCATAGTGTTACTTTTTCGATGGATGAGCTTCACGAGGTATATGAAGATGATGGTGTTAAGAAAGCGCTCTTCCCGACATTTGACACATTGAAAACAGCGCTCATAGGATATGCCACTTCAGATGGCATGATCAGTATTCAGAATAAGCCAATAGAATATGATGTTCCGCAAAAGCTACTAGATACCGTTAATAGTCATTACGATGGAAAGATCTGTTGGAAGCGATCGGTGGTGTGATTCGCCGACCCCTTTTGATAGGGAGTATAGAAAACAACGCTGTATCGAAATATATGGGAAGTTGATATAGCGACTTGGACTACGCTCTGATTGCTGGGCTGCAAGATTCGGGTTCGGTGATTGGAGGTGCGGTTTTGTGTCTGCACAACGTTTGTTCTCTGTCTGCACAAGTTCGGAAAAGCGGTGTTGCAGTGGGATGTGCAGATGGGAAGACCGTGCGAAGCCTTAATGAAGACCACAAGCGGATTCGAGTGAACGGTGTGGCGGGGTGGACTACCTCCCGATTTGATGATTAGGTTGAAAAGAGTGCGGATTCGCGTGTGTCTCGACTATATATGGCAGATTTGAGAGTCTGGCTGGAAGCATCTCGCTTATATATGGCAGTCGCGCGCGTCGAAAGCTCCAAAAACGTACTCTCGAAGTGGCTGTTTTCGCAGGCGCTGTGCCATATATAAGCGAGAAGCTTCATGTTAAGAAGCAAAATCTGCCATATATAACTCAGCAGGGCCGGTTGGAATGGGAATATTGCGCGAAGTGCAGGGCGCTCGCCCTGAAAACGGACGCTCCGTGCCTGTTGTGCGGGAATTTATAGTATTCCGATCAGTCCATGGTCATGGCCGTCGCGTGCGAAGGCTGGGAGCGTGTCTATTCCGGCGTCGACAGTGATTCTCTGCCTACCTCATACTTTGCCGACGCTTAGATCCTGTCCACGATGGGCGACAGAAGGAATTTGACTCTATTCCGCCTTCGCTATTTTCATCGTAATCATCCATGTAATCGGTAATGCGTTTGTTCGTATTTATCTTGTTCCAATCCGAACGTTCGCTGGCGTGGCGGTCGTACTTTTAACGGGGGTGTTCGGGTAGTATTGGGCGTGATGGCGTGTTTTCCTCTGCAGGGAATGGAGTGGGGAATGGCTCGCACGGATGCTATTTGAGGGGTGTCTATGGAAATCATAGATGGGGTTAATATTCCTGATGAGTTGATGGAAGCTCATAACAGGGGAGAACTGGTCTTCTTCGTCGGGGCTGGAGCCTCCATGGCGCCGCCAACCAATTTTCCGTCATACAGGCAGCTTGCCGAAGAATTGGCTAAGGAGGCAGGCTATGAAAAACCTAAAAAGAGCGATCTCGAACATCTTGACGGCTTCATAGGTTCGCTGAGTGACGACGGCATAACGGCGCACGAATATGTGAAACAGCGTTTTAGGGGAGAAGGGGTTGAGTTCAATGATGAACATGCTGCCATTATGTCCCTGGCTGGATCACGGCCGCCGGCTCGTGTTGTGACAACGAATTATGACGACTTTCTCGCCTGTGCTGCGAAGACAGAAGGGATTGAAATCGAGCGTCAGTACTATGCGCCGGCTTTCCCACCTGGGCATGATTTTCAAGGTCTACTACATTTGCATGGATCCGTCAAAGGTGACGCCAAATATTTAGTTCTGGATGATAGAGATTTCGGTCGAGCATATCTGACGGAAGGTTGGGCCGCCCATTTTCTCGTGGAATTATTCCAGAATTACACTGTTTTATTTATTGGATATAGCGTTAATGATCCAATCATGCGATATCTGGCATTGGGAATGCCTGAACGAGACAAAAAGAGATACGCCTTTGTTGGCGATAGTGAATTGAATGAAGATGTTAAAGAAAAATACGAAAGACTCCACGTCGAAACCGTCACATATCCGGTAGTCGGAGGCGAGCATTCGTCTCTAGCGAAGGCGCTAAAACAATGGGATGAAAATGCGCGTTCTTCTGTTTTTGAGAGAAGAACGCGATTCCGTCCAATTCTGGAAAAAGGGATCCCTATCAGAAAAACAGATATTGACTATGTCAAAGAATCGCTCCTAGAAGAGGCTTTCGTCGATGATTTCGCAAGTTTGGCACGAGATGCGAACTGGTTGGTTTGGGCTAGAGAGCAAAATCTGTTTCCTTGGATTTTCAGTGATGAAGAACCCAAAAATAAAACAGAACGGAGAATATGTGAATGGGTTGCTCTGCTTTGCGTCGAGGATGGTGGGGATAAGATAATCCTCAATTATCTCGCTTACTGCGAACAGCGCATTTCCAAAGCGATATTTGAAGAGCTAGCCTCAATGGTTAGCCATGTCGGTGAGGAAAAGTGTAGGGCATTGGAAACGGTTCTGCGAACGTCTATACCGGGTATTACGTGCGGTTTCGCTGATCATTCCAAGGCATATAGGGAAATGGGGATGCCAAAAACTGCACTTGGATGGCGATTGCTCTTGCAGCCATACCTTGTATTGGATTACAAGGATTTGAGTTCCATCAAGAACGAAAAATCTCTGAAAAAACCGTGCGCAAAAGTGAAATGTGACGCTGGATTGCTTGGATATGAAGGCGATCTCGAAGAAATCTGCGGACTATGCATCGCTTCAAATGACACATTGTTGCAATTCGAAAATTCGTTGTGCGAAGCAAGTGATTTATTGAACGATTATTATGGCTCTGATCTTGTGGAAGGTTATTTGTCTTCGGATATACGTGATTTGGAAAAGGATGATTTTTCATTTCATATGGATTCTGGAATTCAATTTGTAATCAAAGTTTTAAAGGAGGTTGCACGTTCATATAATGCGAAAGATGTGCTTATTGAACGATGGCAAGGATATGGGCACGTCATTTTTACGAGGCTTGCCCTTTATGTCGTGGTGCAATCCGACTGGATTCCAGATAGGAAGATTCGATGGATGCTTCAAAATGATTGTTTGAACTACTATTTGTATGGAGATGATACGATTGATTATGTTGCAAGTATCTTTGATGATTTTTCACCTGAAATACATGACGAACTCCTGAAATATTTTAAAGAGAGTGGAGGGAAGGTCGGCATCGATGGGTGCCAGAGATTCCTTTATTATTTGTTGGGAAAAATTGATTGGCTGGAAGGTCGCTCATTGTATGAATCGATTCATGGCACCGGATCTTTGACGAACAAAAATAAGCTTGTCAGTGTGGAATCTGGCGCTTCTGAAATAGGCGAGAAAGAATTGGCGTTATTGTTGGCTTCGGATCCCGACGCTGCGATTGATGCTATTCTTCGTCTTCCTAGACGATATGACGATTTTGAATCTCTCAATTTTGAAACTGTTATTGAACGTGTTATTCCTCCCTTCTGCATGAATAACATAAGTAGAATACGATCAGTTTGTCAGGCTCTCTCATCTAAGATTGACCAAGATAATAAAAAGGTTTCCATATTGATGGAAACCTTGGTTATGTCGATTGATTCCTTGGATTTGGAGGAATGCAGGGCTAATATCTTCGAGGCGATTCAAGATGAAAAATGGGAGATGTTGGGTGTTGGTGTTCTCTCTCAGTTCCTGTGTCAACAGATAAGTTCATTTGGTTACAAATATAGCGAGGATGAATTTCGAATTTCTAATGTTTTCGCGCTAAACATTATGAAAAAGTATTCGCCGGATTTTGAATGTGCTGATAAATCCCTGGAATCGGTTAAGCGTGCTTGGCCGTATAAAATGGTCGATTATTGGGTTAAACGATGCAAATGCGTATATGGAAAGAGCGTTATAGAAAAAGGGCTTCCTGAGGAGATGGATAGCGCATTGAATATTCTTCTTTCTGGAAGCGCTGATGCAAGACTATGCGCCAAAATGGGACTGCTGTATTATGCGGGATATTTTTATGGAATTGATAAAAAATACGCGAATGACAATCTTCTTGGTCTTCTGAACGACGACGAAACGCGCGATCTTTCATGGCGAATTATGTTGGGTAATCCCAACGCCAATTTACGTAGATTTGTTATGAAGTATTCGGTTATTGTTTCTTTGACCAAAGAAATCCCATCAGCGGAAGAGAAGTTTAAAAAGAAGCTGTATGAATTCGCTATTATGGTGATGTCTGATGCGAGTCTCAAATGTGCTTCTTTTGATAATCTATTTATGAAAATCATCAGTAAAGATAATAGAGAAAATGATTTGAATCTCTTTTCTGATGTTTTCTATAAATTTTACAGCAAAGGGTTTAATGGTCGTTCGTCTCGAAATATCTGGGATAAATGGATATCGAAATACTATGCGAAAAGGATGAGTGGATGGCCTTGTATCGCTTCTTCGTACGAGAGGAAAAGACTTATTGATGCTATTGCTTTTCTAGGTGAAGCAATTGAAGATGCAATGAAGCTCGTGCCGGAAGAAATGTTGACAAGCATGAGCTCTGAGGACTATTTCGTCGCTGTCGATGAGGAATGCGTGACCGATCCCAATGCTTTGTCTGCATACTACATTTGGCGAATCGAACATCTACCTAAAACGGTTGACATCAATCGTGTCAGGTTGTCGTATCTACTGTGGCACTTAAAAAAATATATGTCAGAAGAAAATATCTCCGAAATAACGGCCAAGGCCAAATGCCTTGGCTATGTGGAAAGATAGACACGCACTTTTAAGGATCCCATGCGTAAGGAATGATTAGTCTCCGACAGCTCTCGGTTTGAACTGCACCCCAATTGTTGGGCTGAAACTCAGGTTCTGCGAATGGAAGGGCGGGCTTATGTCTGCACATCTCTCAAGATGACTACGGAACGCGGGTTGTGTGCAGACATGAGACGAGAGATGCATGGACGGGAAAGTCGTGCGAAAACTTCGTGAAGATCACAAACGGATTCTGAGTGAACGGTACAGTGGGGTAGATTGCCTCCGGCTTGATAATCAGTCTGAAAGAACTCGGATTCGTGTGTATCTCGCTTATATGTGGCAGATTTGGAGGTCTGACCAGAAGTTATCTCGCTTATGTATGGCAGTCGCATCCGGAGAACGGTAGTGCCCGAAAGATTGCGCACTTTGGGTCATGGCCGTCCATGGCGCGATGACCGGTTCGCTTCCACGAGGTTGTCATCGAGCCGGGACATGTCCAGGTAGCGGCGGGTCGACCATTCGTTCGCGGTGACGTACCGGATGCGCGCGCATCCGAGCATCAAGGCGCTGTTCCCGTCGGGGAAGCTGCCCACCACGCGCGTGCGCCGGCGGGTCTCCCTGTTCGGCCGTTCGATCATGTTGTTCGTGCGGATGCGCCTGCGGTGCCCGTCCGGGAACTCGTCCAGCAGGTAGGTCGTCGTCTCGCCGACGCCCTCGCGCAGGCAGTTCGCCGCGGCCTTCAGCCTCCTGCCTTCCATCTCCCTGGCGACTTCCCCGGCCCTGGCGGTCAGGCTCCGCTCGTAATGGCCGACCCTGTACGCCTTCCTCCCGCCGTTGCGCTCGTATCTGGCGGCCCCGGTGCTCTCGTCGGCCTGAAGCGTCGGGCATCGCGTTGAGGATCTGCGTCATCTTCTCGGTGATCAGCCGGTCGAGCCTGGTCTCGAGTAGGTTCTGGTCGATCCGTATGATGTTCGAGGGTCTTGGTTCCGTCTCCTGGCTTCCAATCGCGGTTTTTGTTTTGGCGAATGAAAATCGTACACAGGACGCGGGCCATGCCCTCTTACGTCAGGGCCGGAATCCGAAAGTGCGTAAGAATTCGGGCGTTATCGAAAATCCCAAACGACTATTCGACGTATTTTGTAGCTATCCCTTGACGTATGATTTTGCGGCAACAATATGTGGTTTCCTTATCCTTGTCGACAGCCCTAGCGTGCGGAATGCTGCCAAACTGAAAATGAAGGATTTCTTACAGCGTCTGACAAATGCATTATTGAATGCTACCTTTGTGTTTTTGAGAGAAGGACTGGTATAATATACATCTTTTCGAAAGCAAGCTTCATATATCTGGACATAGAAATTTCCATGACAGAGGAGGGGCATGAAGTCAATACAAGTAGCGAATGCTTTCATTCTTCGCCATGGCTCTGATATCGACATTACGAATCTTGTGCTGAACAAGCTCGTTTATTTCGCGCAAGTCGAATCTCTGCGCGAAACCGGGAAACCATTGTTCGAAGACAAGATTGAAGCGTGGCCTTACGGTCCGGTTGAGAGGAACGTTTATTTCACTTTCCAAAAATACGGACGCAACAGGATTCTCAAGCCCGAGGGCGAAACCGCAAAGGATGAACAGGCCTTATCCGTCGTAGATGGGACGGCAAAGAAATATGGTTTTCTGACGGCATTCGATCTTGTGAGATTCTCCCATCGAAAGAACTCCGCTTGGAAGAATGTCTACAGGGAAGGAGAAAACGTCGAAATCACCAACGATGCCATTCTCGCATCCGACGACGGTCTGACCTTCCCCAAAAACACTCTTGCATCTAGTTTGGATGAAGTAAATGCAAAATGGCAGAACACCTTCAGGATTCTGCGCAATGCCTGAGCAATACACTGACGAGTGGTGGCATATCCAAGCGCCGCCACTCGTTTTTCCATCTGATGATTTCGCAGAAGCAATGACACAAGCAATCGTCCGAGTACACAGGAAGCAACTTGACGACATCGGCGGATTTACCGTGGAAAGAGCCAATGACGCCGGTTTCGTAAGTGGCGTTGTGGATTCGACCTTTCTGCCGGTATTCGGTCAATCGTCGAAAGAACGATTCGAAGATTTGTTTCGACAAATGGCGCATCTTACCTTTCACCTAGCCAAAAATCATTATTTCGCTGATGGCAACAAGCGCACCGCAATGGCCATATCCTTGGCCATCCTGAAAATGGAAAGAATTGATTTGGATATCGATGATGATCCAGAGCCAAAACGAAATACCCTATATAAACTCATTTCCAGACTGGTGACAGAAGAAATCACGGAAGAACAATTTGCCGCAAGCCTGAGGAGAAGTGGACGTTTAATCGATGAATAATGACGGGCTGCCGCCTGTCCGCTACAGCGCAAGGTCGACCGGCCCATGCGAGTGCTCGGCTACCGCACGCCCGCCGAGCCATTCGCCGACGAATCGCCAGACCTACAAGCCTGACGAAAGCGTTGCGCTTACAAATGAACAACGGGTGGCATCCATACATCATGATGAACGAGTAAGGTTGACGGGGAGGGGAACCACATGAACCAAGCATGCGTATACAACGACACCATCGACGTGGGCAACCATCATGGCCGACCGCAATACCGGCCGTTCCTGCGATTTCTGACAACGCAGGAACGCAACGTCATTTGGCTGCTGCTGGCCATCGCTTTTCTTCCGGTGGACGGCACCACGCTCGGCCTGTACGCACCGTTCTGGTCGCCAATCAGTCCGGCGCTGTTCGCCGTGTACTGCCTATGCAATTGGCGGCAACTGCGCATCGCAGCCAACCGGTACCTGCCAATGTTCCTCCTACCGGTGGCCTGCATAATCCTGTCCATTCCGGGATGGCTGAAATTCGGCATCCATCTCAACGCCGCGTTCATGAGCATCACCGGCTTATTGGGCGTGCTCGCCACTTTGGGTGCGATCGCCATTGCGTTCGGCATCAAACGCATCCCCTGGCGTACTCCATTGCGGATTCTCATCGCTTCTTACTGGTTCTCCTTCGGCGTGGGCGTGGTGCAATGGCTAGCCATCCATCTGCATATCAAGCCGTTGACCGACTATTTCGCGCACCTCATGTACCGGCAGTACATCAATGAAAGCTCGGTGTGGGGCGGTGGTCGCCCGCAATTCCTGTTCGCGGAGCCCAGCTATATCGGCATGCATCTGTTCGGCATATTGCTGCCGCTTATGTGGCTTATGCGTGGGCGCGACCGTATCTATGCCAAGCGGTTGCGCAACCTCATCGTTGTGTATGCGATTGGCGCTGTGCTGATGCAGGCCGGCACCCGGATCGTTCTTGATTCGGTGGTGGCGTTGCTGGTTGCCGTTATTGTGCATAATTCGTGGTGCGACAAGAAACAGCGCGTGCGTGGTATTGCGCAGCTGCTGGGTGCGGTTATGCTTGGTCTGCTGGGCGTGCTTGCCGATTCCCGACTATCTTCGATTGCGGAAAACGGTGCCGAAGGAGACGGATCGTTCTTCGCGCGAATCTACCAGAGTCTTGACCCGATATGCGGGCTGCTCGCCCATCCGTGGACAGTGCTTACCGGATATGGCGCCGGCAATATCATCAACACGGTATGGGCCGGCGCGAAGCATGCGGAACGATTGTTGAATGGCCTGGGCATGAATGGAAGTGCTGCGGTGGGATTCGCGACTGGCATTAGCAATCATTCGGGTAGGCAATGTTCGACTGTTCAGGTTTTTGAGCCTTGCCGCTCTGGAGCTGCCATATGCGAATGAAATATGTTTCGTTGCTGAGGACGCAGTGGTCGCGGCCTGTTCGGACCGCAGCTCCTCGATACTTATATGCAAGACGGCAGTCGATGGCCGTCTATGCTGGGTGAAGTGATCTGAAGTGATCTGAAATGATTTTACAAGCTGCGGATTTGCGAACCGAACGGCCACAAAGCCAGCTTGGCCATCTTGAATGATTGAATGCCGAACGGAATACCAATAATGGTAATGCAGTTGAGTAGCCCGGCACCCACATAGCCAATCGCCATCCACACACCAGCCAGCACGAACCAGATGATGTTCAGCAGCACGGATCCCACGCCGCCGCCATACTCCACGGTCTTACCAAACGGGGTCAACGTGAGCCCCGCCATCTTGAACGCCTGAATACCCAGTGGAATGCCCACAATGGTGATGCACAACACCAAACCGATAATGGTCCAGCTGGCAGCGAGCAACAGTCCACCCAAAATCAGCCACAGAATATTACCAAGAAGTCTCATACGCACATGATACTGACATGCCGTGCCGATGCCGACAAGTGGCAACGGATAACAACAAAAGATACAAAAAGCAGCAAAACCATGTGGGAAGGATGTATTTTGCTTCGCCATAAGCAAAAATGACGAGGCGGATTTATCGAATCTTAATCGAACCAAGTTTTAATACGGTTGCATTGCTTGGCGATGCCTCCGAATATATTGGTCAAATTTTGACTTTGCTTTCCGAGGTGTTGCTGGCAGCAGCGTATTGAATGGATTTTTGCAGTCACTTAATTGATGCGGCTGCAAAAGCGATCGGTATTTTCTGGCTGAATTCCTTAAGTACGGAGCGGCAGAAAACAAGATCTTTGATAAGTGCCATGTAAAACTGCTCAACATCTGTTTGATCGAAAGCCCGCTACAAATCTGCCATACATAGCGCAGATAGACCGGTTGGAATGGGGATATTACGCGAAGTGATCTCGCGCGATTGCACGCTGCGGCCTACAGCAGAGGGGTGGCGCGTGGCTTGGCAGTTGATCCGCGTACTTGCAACTGCACGGGGAATGTCTCGAATGGTTCCTCGATGGGTTGTCCTTCGATGAGCGCCAGAGCCTTTTGTGCCGCATCGACGGCCATGTCGTATGGGCGCTGTCGAACGGTGGTTAGCTCAGCTTCTTTGGCGAAGGTGCTGTCGTCAAATCCGGTTACGGAAATATCTCCAGGCACGGAAAGGCCGCTGCGTTGAAGGCGGAAGAACAATGGAATTGCCTGTGAGTCCTGATGGAAACACAATGCGGTGGGTGGGTTGTCTTGCGCCATGATCTCGGAAATTGCCGCATCTAGAATGCTGTCGCCTTTTTGCACTGCCAGTGTGCGGGCGGTCAGTCCGTCAATTGCATCGCAGGCTTCCTGGAATCCGGAAATACGGTTAAATGAGCTGAATCCCAATGTGGAGGAAAAGCTTTCATATAAATACAGCAGGTTACGATGTCCCAGCTTGGCGAGATGCCGAACGATGAGTTTGATGCCTTCTTTGTCGTTGATACCGACAGTTGCATCGAATCCTTCGCTGGTGGTATTGATACCGATAATCGGAATTTTTGCGGTTCCGAGACGTTTGACCTCGTCGGGGCTGATGCCAAATGAGGAAACGAATACGGCATCGGCGTTGCTGCGTACGGGAAGTTCCTCGAAGAATGCGTCACGCGCCTCCGACCCCTCGATGGGGTAGATGACCAGATCGTACCCGGCGTCACGCAAAACATCGTTAAGTCCGGCAATGATTTCGGCGGTGAACCATTCGATGACGCCGCTGCCGACCAATAATGCTATGCGATAGGTTCTACCGGATTTAAGAATTCCTGCCGATCTGGAAACGCTGAAATTCAACGCATCAGCTGCGGCCTGCACTTTCAACCGTGTTGCCTCTGACACCTGTTCAGGGTGTGCGAAAGTGCGTGAGACTGTAGCGTTCGATACGCCTGCCTTCAGTGCCACATCGCCGATGCTCGCTTTCATGGTGCCTCCGAAAGTTTTTCACTGTTTGTTTCAGCCTACCATCATTACCGTCCTCATGGCTACAGAGTTGAAAGATGAATGAAAAGGGTTGCGATACGACACGCCGTATGAAAAACAATGTGTGCACGCTCACAGCGGTGAGATGAAACGGGTTTCAAATGAAACCGTTTACATTTTTAAAAACCTTGAATTGCCAATATGAAACCCTTGTCGTATGCTATTGCTTGTCCGCAAGGGGCGGATGAAGGCTTACGAGGACGTAAGGAGAGATATGAAAATCAACAAAGGTATCGCAGTGGCAGTGGCGGCCTTGAGCATCGTCGGCTTGGCTGCGTGCGGGAACAGCAATGCCGCGTCCGGCACAACCGATACGAAAGCCGACAAAGGGCTTGACGTTATCGGCAACACCATCACCTACGACCCCAATCATCTCGTGAACGACGGCAAGCCAATCCAGCTCGAGTACTGGAGCTGGGGCAGCAAGGGCACGGATCCTGTCTACAAGATGATTGAGTCCTACACGAAGACGTATCCGAACGTCACCATCAAAACGGTGAATGTTTCATGGGATGATTATTGGACCAAGCTGCCGTTGGCTCTGAAAGGCAAAAACGGTCCGGCTGTTTTCAACATCCACAACTCTCACGATGCGTTGATTCGTCCATACGCAGCGGATTACGATATCGACACCAAGTCTCTGGAATCCGACTACTCCACCGCATCCGTACATGAAGATGAGAACGGTAAAGTCAAGTACATCGACTCCGTGATCAACACCGGCAACATCTACTACAACAAGACATTGTGGAGCGAAGCGGGCCTTACCGACGCCGACATTCCGACCACATGGGACGAATTCATCCAGGTCGCCCAAAAGCTCACCAAGACCGACGGCAGCAAGATGACGCAGGCCGGCTTCAACTTCAACGGCGATGCCTACAGCGCCATCTATCAAGGTCTGAACTATCAGAAGGGTGAACTGCTCTTCAGCGAAGATGGCAAGAAAGCCAACTACAACAACGATGTGACCAAAGAAAACATGCAGTTCCTCAAGGATTTGTATGACAAGTACAAGGTCGGATCTGTTGACTTCGGTAACGATTACACCCAAAGTTTCGGTAACGGCCAGTCTGCGATGATCTACGCTTGGGGCCACATGGAAGGCACGCTGAAAGAAAAGTATCCAGATATTGACTACGGTGTGTTCGCCACCCCAACTTTCTCCGAAGACACTCCGTTTGCATACGACCGTTACAACGGCGAATCTACTCCGGGCGTCAACAAGAACCAGAGCAAGGAACAGCAGGCCGTTGCCCAAGACTTCATCAAGTACCTGCTTGCCAACGATGATTACATTCGTGAAGCGGTATCCGAATTGAACTCCTTCCCAGCCAAGACCTCGCTGCAGAACGACAAGGACATTCTCTCCAAGCCGGTCATGACCGCCATCCAGCCACGCGTAGACCGACTGATCTGGCCGGGGCCGGCACCATCCACCGTTGAATCCAGCGGCACCACTGCTTTCCAGAACGTCTTCCAGAACGGCATGTCCATCGATAAAGCTCTCAAGAAGGCCCAGGATCAGATGGATACCGACATGAAGAGCTCTGACTTCACGTCAATGGAAAGCAAGTACGCTTACTTCGACGAACATAAGTAATACCGATATATCCTTTCCGATCCCTTTTCCAATCCGGGCAGTCGCGGTACGATTCTTCTTCCGCGCCGCGACTGCCTTTTATCTACGAGATACGTTCAATCTTCTTATTCGCTTCGATCCGGCATTCTGTATTGCGTAACAAAACGGTCGAATCGACTCACAGAGAGGCGAGATTCAATGAAAAACAAAAATGGTGAATCTCTGGTATCGAGAATTTTCACCCTACGCAACATGGCCGTTGCCTTCTTGGTGGTCTACTTCGCCATTTTCCTGGCCTACCCAATTTTTAAAGCCTTCGCGGGCAGTCTGCATAACTGGAATCCTCTGATCGGCACTTATGATTGGGCTGGGCTCGACAACTTCAAACAGATCCTCACAGACAAACTCTTCTGGACTTCCATGGGGAACACTGCGGTATTCGCAGGTGTTTCTACACTCTTCCGCATTGTGCTTGGTCTCGGTTTGGCCCTGCTGCTCAGCGCCAAACTCGTCAAATGCAAAGATACCCTCCGCGGTCTGTTCTACATGCCGACCATCACTCCGCTCGTGGCAGTCTCTTTCGTGTGGATGTGGATGTTCGACCCGCAGTTCGGCATGGTAGACAAAATCACAGGACTCGACATCAACTGGCTGCACGACACCAAATGGGCCATGCCGGCAGTCATCATCATGACCATTTGGAAGGATTTCGGCTACGCGACCGTTCTATATTTGGCCGGTCTCATGAATCTTCCTCGAGACGTGTACGAGGCGGCCGCCATCGACGGTGCCAACTCAGTGCAGATTTTCTTCAAAATCACCCTGCCGCTGCTTAAATCAACCACCTTGTTCATTGTCATCACGTCACTGATCAGCTACCTGCAGGCATACGTGCAGATTCTCGTCATGACCGAAGGCGGACCGGGCACGTCAACCTACACCATCAGCTATCTCATCTTTGATCAGGCATTCCAGAAATACAACTTCGGCGTCGCATCAGCTCAGGCAGTTGTGCTCTTCCTGTTCACTGGTGTGCTCACCCTCGTCATGTTCAAGGTTTCTGGAGATTCGGAGGAACTGGTATGAAATCACGTAAAATTGGCGGCATCATTCTTACGATTCTGCTCTTCATCGTCGCCATCATCACCATTGTTCCATTTGTTTGGATGTTCATTTCATCATTCGCGCCAAATAGCGAAATCGTAAAAGTGACCGGAGGATTATTCCCTAAGCCATCCACGATTGACAATTATGTGAGCATCCAAGAAAAGTTCAATTTTTTGCGATTGTTCGCAAACTCGCTGATCGTAGCAGTACTGAAAACCGGTATTGCAATCTACACAAGTGCGGTGCTTGGTTACGTGTTCTCTAAAATGCGATTCCGTGGTCGCAACCTGCTTTTCGGCATCGTTATGAGCACCATGATGATTCCTTGGGCAGTGACCATCATTCCGCAATACGAAATGTTCACCAACTGGGGTCTGCAAGACACCTACACTTCGCTCGTGCTTCCTGGCATGATCAGCGCATTCGGCATCTTTCTGTTCCGTCAATCCATCTCGGGAATTTCTGACGAACTCATTGAAGCGGCAAAACTCGATGGCGCATCCGAAACCAGAATCTTCCATAGCATCATTCTGCCAATGAGCCACAACACCATCGCGGCGCTCGCCATCTTCACCTTCCTGTGGAATTGGGAAGACTACCTGTGGCCATTCTTGATGATCACTGACGAACACAAGCAGCTGCTCGCTGTCGGCTTGAAGGCCTTCAACGGCCAATATGGCACCGATTACGGCGGATTGTTCGCAGCGACTTCGTTGGCAATTGTTCCAGTGATTATTGTATATATGATTTTCCAGAAGCAGTTCATCGCAGGTATTGCGACGGGCAGTAGCAAGTAAGGCAGGAGTAGCATGGCAAACAACGCATTAGATAACGCAGCCGGCACGGTGTTCGTCGACTATGTGCGCAAGGCGCGGCCGAATATGCGAGAAGCGTCGATCCTGCAGGGGGAGCATTGGAGGATTGGCATTCTAACGGAATCGCTGATCCGCTTTGAATGGTCAGATTCCGGCGAATTCGAAGACAATCTCACGCAGATGGTGGTCAACCGCGATTTTGGCGCCGATCCGCAATTCACAGTGACACATCGCGACGGACTGCTCATTGTTGACACCCCCGCATTGTATGTGACGTACGATGGCGAGCCGTTCAGCAAAGAAGGCTTGAGCGTGGTCGTCAAGGGCGTGGCCGACACCCAGTTCAATACGTGGCATTACGGCGACGAGCCGAAGCATAATCTCAAAGGCACCGCGCGCACGCTCGACGAGGCGAATGGTGCGATTCCGCTCGGCGACGGTGTGATTTCGCGAGACGGATGGGCGGTACTCGACGATTCCGCCGCGAACGTGATCGTGGAAGCATACGAAGTGAACGGCAAACCGAATCCGCTGGGGGCTTGGGTTATGCCACGCGATCACGCGGAAACCGACTTCTACTTCTTCGGCTATGGCCGCCGCTACACCGAAGCGGTGCAAGACTTCTACAAGCTGGCCGGACCAACGCCTCTGCTGCCGCGCTTCGCACTCGGCAACTGGTGGAGCCGCTACTACCGCTACACGCAAGACGAATACCTGCAGCTCATGGACCGGTTCAAGCGCGAAGGCATTCCATTCACCACGTCCGTGATCGACATGGACTGGCACCGCGTGGACGATGTCGATCCGAAATACGGTTCCGGTTGGACCGGCTATTCGTGGGATAAGCAGCTGTTTCCCGATCATGAGGCGTTCTTGCGCGACTTGCACGAGCGCGGCCTGAAAGCCACGTTGAACGTGCATCCGCGAGACGGCGTGCGCGCGTTCGAAGACGACTATGAGGCGGTGGCCAAGCGCGTCGGCATTGATCCCGCAACCGAAGAGGCAGTGGAATTCGACCTCACGAATCCGGATTTCGTAAGCGCCTACTTCGACATGCATCATCGTATGGAAGCCGAAGGCGTTGACTTCTGGTGGCTCGACTGGCAGCAAGGCGGCGTGACCCGCCAGCCCGGACTTGACCCGCTGTGGGTGCTCAACCACTTGCACTACCTGGATTCCGGGCGCTACGAGACTTCTTCCGAACGCAATGTAAATGAGAACTGCGAATGCGAAAAGTGCGCCGAGCCGGGCGCTCGCGATGAGCATGAAATGCATGTCGAGCAATCCGATCGCAACGTGAGTTGCACGGAACGCAACAACCGTTGGCCGCTCACCTTCTCGCGGTATGCTGGCCCGGGTTCGCACCGCTATCCGGTCGGCTTCTCGGGAGACACCATTGTTACGTGGGAATCCTTGCAGTTCCAGCCGTATTTCACTGCTACCGCGTCGAATATCGGCTACGGATGGTGGAGTCACGATATTGGCGGTCATATGTGTGGCTATCGTAACGAGCATTTGGAAGCCCGTTGGTACCAGCTTGGCACGTTCAGCCCGATCAATCGCCTGCATTCCAGCAATTCGCAGTTCATGGGCAAGGAGCCGTGGAACTTCTCCGCGGAAGTGCGCGATTCCATGGTGGGTTCGCTGCGATTGCGCCATATGATGCTGCCGTACCTGTACACCATGAACTATCGCGCCGCGTTCGAGGGCATGCCATTGGTGGAGCCGATGTATTGGGCGGATCCGAACAATCCGCAGGCGTACGAGGTGCCGGATGAATTCCGTTTCGGCACTGAGCTGCTGGTTGCACCAATTGTTTCTGACAATGACGATTCCGCGCAGCTGGGTAGCACGGAAGCATGGCTGCCGCAAGGTGAATGGTATGACTTCTTCGATGGTCGCCGTTACGTTTCGGCAGGAGAGTCCGGGCGTCGTTTGGAAGTGTGGCGTGCGATCGACCGTATGCCGGTGTTTGCCAAGGCTGGCGGTATCGTGCCGTTGCAGCAGCTTGGCGAGGGCAATAAGGTGAATGATCTGGGCAATCCGGAGTCCCTGCAGGTGCTGGTGTTTCCCGGTGCGAACGGTTCGTTCACACTCAAGGAAGACGATGGTTCTGTGGCCTCTGCTGCTTCCGGTTCTGCATCTGCCGAGTCTTGCGATGGCCAAACTCATGTTGCCGATACGCGCATGAGCCTTGACTGGAAGAATACGGACAATGCCACGCAGTTCACCATCAGTCCGGTGGAAGGCTGTGCTGAAGCCATTCCGGCACAGCGTAACTGGGAGATTGTGTTCCGTGGAGTTGCACAGCCAGACACGCAGAACGTTCGTATCGAAATTGGCGGTAAAGCTTGCAATACTGCAGAAATTACATACGATCAGCAGACGTTGAGTCTGTCGGTCGTTGTGCGCGACGTGCCGTCTACTGCATGCTTGAACGTCACGATTGCAGACGGACTGCAGATTGCTGAGAATTCAGTCGAACAGGACGTGCTTGACGTGCTCTTGCATGCGCAAATGCCGTACATTTCCAAAGAGCATGCGATGCAGGCGATTCGTGAGCAAGGAGTGCGTGCGCTCGGGGCTCTGCGCACCTTCGATACCGCACCCCGTTTCAGCAACGAGCTGTTTGTCACCTCCGGCATGCCCGATGCGGTGATCGGCGCCCTGGAGGAAATCCTCCTTCGCAGTTGATTCTGGGAGTACCGACATCCATCACCCTTCTATGCCATTCTAGGGTGGTGGATGTTACTCGGGGGGGGGGGGGGTGTAATCTGCCCTAGAAGGATGGAGTGTAAGAGCCAGACTGAAGGGATTGAACATGCGAGGGAACTCCTGCGATTCGGATTCAACGCCAAAGACGGAGGAAATACATATTGTTTCCTCCAACGCATGGCATAAGCAGCGGGCGCATGTTCAGGATCAAGCTCAAAACGTTTCGCAGTTTGAACCGATGACATTCTCGAACACGCCGTTTCCCGTTGATGGGGACGGGCGTAGCCGCAAGAGGGCCAAGAAGCAGGTCGTTCCGGGGTGGAGGTATTCGTTCGTTGCCTGTCTGGTAATGGTCGACCTTGCCGTCATGCTGGTTTCTCTCGCGTTCAGCCTGTGGGCAAACAATTCTGCATATGAAGCCATCGGTAGCGTCATGCCATTTGGGCTATTTCTTGTTTGCTTCAGTGCCATTTGGGTATTGAGCCTTACAATCGTCGGTGCATACCATAGGCATGTGATGGCGGAGGGCTATGAGCTGTACGCGAAGATCATCAACGCTTCGCTGCTCACTATTATTACGTATTGCTCGATTGCGTTTATTTTCAAACTTGCGCTTCCACGAACGGCACTTATCGTTGCCCCGATCATCGCGTTCCTCCTGGAAGTGATCGCCCGTTGGCAGATGCGTCAGTGGTTGCATCGCAGCCGCAAAAAAGGTTCTTGCAAGTATAAGACCGTGGTGATTGGTTCTTCCGACGGCATTAACCGTGCGTTGCGTACCATGCAGGATTATTCCAATTGGGGGTATTCGCCGGTCGCAGTATGCCCGATCGAAGCTGACGGCAGAAAGAAAGATGCGTATGTGGTCACTTCGTTCGAGCCGGATCCTTCCATTGAAGGTGCCGACAAGCTGAAGGTGATTCCGCTTAATTCCGCGTTCCCCCGCACGTGCGAAAGTCTTTGCGCTCAAGAAGTGTATGTTGCCGACGTGCTGTCTCGTGATTCTGAAATGCTGCATGGTATCTCTCTTGCAGTGGAATCTTTGGGCATGGAGCTTGCGTTGGCCGTGTCTTTGGCTGATGTGAGCGGTCACCGCCTATATTTGCGTAATACGGCTGAGCAGCCGGTGTTGTTGGCGAGTCTGCCGCAATACACTACTGCTACTGCTGTGGTGAAACGTGTCGTCGATATCATAGGTTCGGCTTGCGCGTTGTTGATTTCTTCGCCGATTATGCTCGGTGTGGCTATTGCCATCAAATTCGATGATGGTGGTCCGGTGTTTTTCTCTCAGCAGCGTGTCGGGTTACATGGTAAGCCGTTTACCATGTACAAGTTCCGTTCCATGGTTACCAATGCAGAAGAGTTGAAGAAGAAGCTTGCGGAAGAGAATGGCCAGAGCGATCGTTTTATCTTCAAAATGAAGGATGATCCACGTATTACGAAGATTGGCCATTTTATTCGTAAGACTTCGTTGGATGAGTTCCCTCAGTTCTTTAACGTGTTGAAGGGCGATATGTCTTTGGTTGGGCCTCGTCCGGCGTTGCCTGACGAGGTTGCCCGCTATGGCTCCCTGTATTCCACGCGTTTGCTGGTGAAGCCCGGTATTACTGGTCCGTGGCAGGTTTCCGGTCGTTCGGATCTTTCGCAGGAGCAGAGCGAGTATTTGGACGTTTCGTACATCGAGAATTGGTCTATCGCTGGAGATCTCGCGATTCTTGCGAAGACCGTGCTCGTAGTCTTCCGCGGTACCGGTTCCTACTAAGCTGCGCATTGCGTTGCATAAACTCGAAAAATCGCCTCCCTTTCTAGTAAAAGGGAGGCGATTATTTTGTTGAGATTGGGTCAGTTTTTGTGCTTACTCTTCTTTCGGCTCCTTTGGCTCTTCTTGCCGCCCTCGTCGTAATAGTAATGGTAGTTGCCGTTCGAGGAGACCTTGCGTTCCTTCGCGAAGTTGAACACGAAGCCCATCACCGGAATGTTGAGGTTGTCGAGCTGAACGGAGATTTCCTTCAGATCGCGCTTCACAGTTATGTCACAGCCAGATACAATGCCGCTTTCGGGGAGCTAGGGGCTACGGGCTACGCGGCGCGCTGCACCATGGAAAGCTTCACCGGCGACTCTTTGTTGGAAGCGTGCAGCGACTTTTCCGCCACATTACTCAAGGATTCCGCCACGCTGTTAACAATGTCGGAATCCTGCTTTGCGGCGGGGTTCCATCTTCTTTGATTGTGTTTGCGATGCTGTAACCGTGTAGTGTATGTTCCTTTTCAATTGGAGTGTAGAAAGTACCAAGAAATGGTGAAATTCCAATGAAAACTGTTGCTGGGAAAATATTTTAAAAATGAAAATGATTACAAAAGTGGTTGCGTGAGATGGCCTCATTGTGTTTTTCGTATTATGTTGTGTTCTTAAAGATACGAATATATATTCCCTAAGATTCGATTCGTTTTATTCTTAACAATGAGGTACAGTATTTCATGTAGTTATTTACAATAAAGGAAGGATTTACATGTCCGTTCTTGATGGTTTCAAAGAAGTTGGCGAAAGAACGGGTGGCAAGTTGACCATGACGGTCATGCTTGAATCCGTTCGTTTTTCCAAGGGTGTTTCCGAAGTGCTCGGTCGTCCGGAATTCGTCAAGCTGCTGGTGAATTACGAGCGTGGCAAGTTCGCAATCCAGGTGTGCGACGAGAACGACGATTTCGCGGTTCAGTTCAACAATCCGAACGCTGATCGTCCGGCTTCCGTGACCACTCGCAATCTTGACCTGCTTGTTGCAACGCAGAAGTTCTTCACTTTCCCGGAAGTGCCTGCAGACAAGATCGCCTACTTTGCTTTGGAAGGTGAATATCACAGCGATGAGCGCGTGATCCTCTTCGACGCCAAGAACGGGGTTCGTAGCGGCACCGTCGGCAAGCGCGGTCCGAAGGCCGGCCATGGCGGCCGCAAGCGCAGGAAGATCGACGACGTCAAGGAAGCTACGGTGATCGGCGCCAACAACGCCCTGTGAAACCGATAGTATCTTAGTGATATATCGAATCACAATATAGTTTGAGCCTCGTAATATCTTCAAATATTACAAGGCTCAAACTATATGCGTTGAATTACGAAAATTAAATATCAATCACCAGTCAGCATAAACTTTCAATACGAGCTTGCTTGAGATCAGATGGCGACGCATATCAGTAGCAGTGGTTGGCAAGCCAGTACGAATAGGCTCCCTGAATGGAACCGTAACGCTGTGCGCAATAGCCCCAGAACCACTTGAGCTGGGTCTGGTAATTGGTAGCCCAATCGGCGCCCTCGCTCACCATCTTGCTGCCAGGCAACGCCTGGGGCAGACCATAGGCGCCCGAACTCGGATTCGTTGCGGTGACGCTCCAGCCGGACTCGTGGGTGATGATGTATACGGTGGCGGTGAAATCGGCTTCGGTGTAGCCGTTCGACAGCAGATAATCGTGAGCCCACTGCTGCATTTCGCCCGCCGGCACAGTGGTGCCGATCGACGCGGAAGCGCTGGAGGACGACGACGAAGTGGAGCCGGTGCCGACGAGAACGACCTTGTCGACCGGAGCCTTCTTCACATACGAGCTGATCATATTGGAGGAGACCACGGTGTCGCCGGACTTGGTCACGAGGTTCGTGGTTTCCATCACGCCCTCTTCGCCCTCCGTCTCAACCTTCTCCTGGCCCTCCGGCAGGCTTGAGGTTTCCTTCTTGACGACATTGAAACCGATGGCGGTGTCGGAAACCTCAACGCTCGCGCCGGCACGCTGAATGGTGATCACGGTCTTCTCATCCACCTTGGTGATGAGCGAAGGGGAGACCGTGTCTTCCGGTTCGAGCGTGATGTCTCCCGCGTCGAGCACGGACTTCACGTCGGTGAAATTGGTGCCGGGCACCACGCGTGACTTGCCGTTGATTTTCACGGTGACGTACGAGGTGTCTCCATTAAGCAGCTCGCGGGCATTGCCACGGGACGCCTCCGCGGAATCGGTGACGGAGAAAGCCGTGACCTGATTGGCCGTATTCCGCTCCGCGGATGTGTAAAGATTGCGCGACACAATGCCGCCGGTAGCCAACAGGCCCATCGCCGCAATCGTTGCGGCGATCTTCACCAGCGAGGACTTGCTCGGCACGGTGAAGGTAGACGATTGGGCGTGCTTGCTGTGGTTAGCCATTCTGCTCCTAAACGCGCGTTCAGATCCTCGGCGAATTCATGCATGCTCGGCATGCGGTGCGCTGCCACACGAGGCTTCGCCGGAAAGCGCACATCTAACAAGCCAGTTTACCTCACGCCATGGAAACCGAGCGGGCGCATATGTAACAGGTGGGCAAAGCAAGCGTACGCAATAGGCGGGCAAAACAAAAAGTGCCGTTGATGTTTACCATCGAACGACACCTTTGAAATCGTTGTAATTTTCAGCCTACTCCGCCTGCGCCTCAGCCTCTTCGGCAGCGGCCGCGTTGACATCCAACGCTTTGGCCTGCGCGATCAGATCGTCCAGATCCGACGCACGTAACGCACCGGCCTGCTGGAACACGATCTGCTGGTTCTTGACCACCATCAACGTCGGCACGGCCTGCACCTTGGCCGCGGAAGCGAGATCCGGATTCTGGTCGATATCGACCTTGGCGAAATAAACGTCGGGATTCGCTTCGCTCGCCTTTTCGAACGTCGGACCGAATGCGCGGCACGGACCGCACCAGGTCGCCCAAAAATCCACGAATACCAGATCGTTGGATTCCACAATCTGATTGAAATCCTCGGAAGTGACTGCATGCGTTGCCATGATTGCTCCTTGCTGTTCGTTCCATCGACGCGCGTGACGGGCTGCACCCCTCGTATGCGATTGCTTTGGAGTATATAACCGTGCCCCAACCCGACGCATTCCCGGCATGCGCAAGATCCGCTATCAGAGGAATCGTCTTCCATCGCACGCTTTTCCAGCCAATTCACACAAGATGCGTGATAATGGGACTATGCCAGTGATGAATGATGAAGTGCCCGACGAGGGCGATTTCGATGCAGGCCGTCGTCGCGGAGAATTCGACGACATTACGCCGGAGGATTTCATTCGCGGAATAGGTAATCCTCCAGGATGGCTTGCTTCCGGCGAAATCAACCGTATGCGCGGCGAAATGCCGATTCCATACGTGCTTGTGGTGCCGGTGCGCACCGATGATCTGGGGCGTGTTTCACAGGTCGGATCGTTGCTTCGCGTGTCTGACGACGGCAGTATCGAGCGAACGCTGATTGCCGGGCGCGTGCTCTATCACGAATCGTTGCGTGAGGCCGTGGCGCGTAATATCGCCAAGGATTTGGGCGATATCGCGTTGCCGCAGCTGCCGGTGAGTCTGCAGCCGTTCACCGTGGCCGAGTTTTTCCCGACGCCGGGACTATCCGATTATTTCGATTCCCGCCAGCATGCGATCGCATTGTGCTACGTGGTGCCGATCGCGGGCGACTGCAAGCCGCAGGATGAGACGCTTGACGTGGAATGGGTCAACCCGAACAGCGAGATCCTCGACACTTTCATAAACCAGATGAGCAACGGATATGGCACGATTGTGCGTCAGGCGATCGCTTGGGCCGGCAGGTAGCCGACAGGCTTATGGTTGACGTCGAAACCGGTCGGCCGTGGGCGCCAGGAAAGCGCGTGGCAGCTTGCGAATGCAGGCAGCGCAAGCGATAGATACATAGGCAATATAGGGGAGAGGAACGGAGTGAGACGATGACGATCGAATTACATAATAACGTGTATTGCGAGGGCGAGGGGCTTCCCGTGGTGCTGGTGCACGGGTTCCCCGTGGACCACCGCATGTGGGACGAATGTGCGGAGGCGTTGGAGGCGGCCGCTGTGGAACATGGTGTGAAACGGTTCCCGATCTGGGGTCCCGACATGCCCGGTGCGGGAGAAGGGCCGATTCCTTCCGATGAGACCAGTGGCGGCAAAGACGCGGACGGCGCTTTCCCGAACGGTTTGGACCATATGGCCGACGCCTATGTCGCGATGTTGCATGCGGCCGGTTACGACAAGGCGATTTGGGCGGGCCTTTCGATGGGCGGCTATCTGGTTCTCGACATTCAGCGTCTGCACCCCGAAGCTGTTGCCGCGTTGGCATTGTGCGACACGAAGGCCGCGGCGGATTCCGCGCAGATGCGCGCGAAGCGCATCGCGATCGCCGAAGCATGCGAATCGACGGGCACGCATGAGCCGGTGATGGGATTTGCGGCATCCACACCTGAGGATTCCACCATCAAACAGTCGGCCGCCTACCGTGAACAGTTCACGACGTGGATCAACGAACAGCCTGCCGAAGGCATCGCATGGCGTGAGCGCATGGCGGCTGGGCGCCCGGATCTGAACGATGTGTTGCCTGCGATTACGGCGCCGGTTGCGGTGATCTGCGGCGACAAGGATCCGTCGAGCCCGCCGAGCGTGATGACGCCGATCGCCGATGCGATGACAGGCACGAGCGCGGATATGACGGTGGTATTCGATTGCGGGCATTTCAGCGCATACGAGCATCCGCAGGCGGTTGCCGACGCGCTGCTCGCGCTGGTGCGCAGGGTGCAGTAGCCGGTATTTTCCGCCGCTGCCGTCAATATCGCAATCAGAAATACAAAAAAGATATAAAAAAATAGAAAAGAAAATACGGAATAGAGAAAAAAATATCCGCTCTATCAATCGTATTCAAGGAAAGAAGCAATCGATGAGCGTGTTCTCGCCACTGGCGCTGACCCAGGCACTGCCGTTCCTGCCACTTGCGCAAGGCGACATCGACTATGAGGTTTCGAGACGCGACGAACCCGACCTGTTCGACACGGCGCTGCTGGAGCCGGACACGAAGGTCATTCTCGTCAAAGACGGCATGGTGGCGGTGCCGCGCGGACAGGGAGCCATCGCGGACTACGCCAACGTGCATATGCGTCTCGCGCAATTGCCCGGCGCCTACGTGGCGGCGGAACTGCACACGCATCCGACGGCGCTCGCCATATTCCTTGGATCGTATGGCGGCAAACGCGACGAACACGTGGTCGCCGTTGATGTGTCTCGCATGAAAGCCGCGGAGACGGTGGTCGCAAGCAGCGAGCATATGGGCGCGGACGATGCGTTCGGCGAACAGCACGAACCGGAAGCGAAAACGTCGAAATCGTTGCTGGAAAGCGCTGCGGAACGATTCGACTGGGTCGATCTGCGCGGATTCGCACCGCATGCCAGCGCGCGCGAAGCAGGCCAGGCCACGACGGCGATCTCGCTGGGCGTATGGCATGCGCGCCAACGTCATTGCCCCACATGCGGCGCTCCGACCGAACCGGCGTTGGGAGGATGGGCGCAACGCTGCGCCAGCGAAGCGGACGGCAAGCGACTGCTGTTCCCCAGAGTGGAACCGGCCGTCATCACGGCGATCGTGGACCATGAGGACCGTCTGCTGCTGCAACACAACAGCGCATGGCGCAACACCGGACTGTACTCCGTATCGGCCGGCTTCGTGGAAGCCGGAGAAAACCTGGAGCATGCCTGCCGGCGCGAAGCCAAAGAGGAAGTCGGCATAGACATCGGCGAACTCAAATACTTGGGATCGCAGCCATGGCCGTTCCCCGCATCGCTCATGATGGCGTTCAAAGGCGTGGCCAACACCACCGACGTGCGCGTGGACGGCGACGAGACCCTGCAGGCGCGTTGGGTGACCCGCGACGAATACATGAACGAGTTGGTGGCAGGGCGTATGGAAGCTCCCGGAAAGGCCACCATCGCCCGCTACATGATCGAAGAATGGCTCGGCCACGACCTCCCGTAACAAGTTTCGGCACTGCTCTAGGGAAATACATACGATTGACGTAGAATGAGCTTTCATGAGCGAAGAAAACGATAACAAGCCGAATCTGGATGTTCCCGAGCATCTTGAATATTCCGACGAGCATGTGTGGGTGGATGCTTCCACCGAGCCGGCCATGGTGGGTATCACCGAATATGCGGCCGACCAGCTTGGCGAACTCGTGTACATCGATCTGCCGGAAGTCGGCACCGAAGTGCAGGCGGGCGACGAGGTGGCGGAACTGGAATCCTCCAAGGCGGTCACGCCGCTGGTCGCTCCGGTGGCCGGCGTGATTCGCTATGTGAACAACGAGGCCGCCGACGATCCAAGCATCGTAACGGGTGACCCGTATGGCGAAGGCTGGATTTTCAAAATCGAACTTGAGGATGACGAGCCGGGACTGCTTTCCTCCGAGGAATACGCCAACATCGTGGCTCAGTGAACGGCACGATTCGGGAAATTGGATGGGAAATCATCGGTATTCCCTGAAAAATCCCTGATTTTCACGCTGGGGTACCAGGTAATTCAATAATCGCCTTTATAGTGGGGTTATGACCGAACCGCAGCCGTTGCCCCAGCGTGAACCGGATTCCATATCCGAAGATGACATGCCGACCGTGCCCATTCCCGCACGCAAGGTGGTCACCACCTTCGACGCGGCTTCGAAACACGAACGCATCGAAGTCAAGCCTCCGCTGACACGACTGTTCCGCCGCACCATTACCAGAGCGTTCAACAAGTGGGTGACGTTCTCAACAAGCATGGTGCTCAATCTCAACTGGTATCCGCGCGTGGAACCATATGTCGGCTACGGCACCGAACATTACTCTCGACTGATCTGCCGAACCGTGTACGGGCCCTTCAAACGTCAGGCGGGCCGTCTGACCCGTGGCATCCGTGCCATGCTCACCATCCCCTCGCCGCATACGAAGGTGCGCATCGCCATCGACGGCGTGCCCCTCGAAACCGTGCAGGTGGGCGCATCCGAAGTGCACGACGAAGTGGACGCGCAGCGCAATGTCTCCAGTGAATTCGCAGCCTCCGATTCCGCAGGATATCTCGATCTCGTGGCCGAACATTCGCTCGAACCGGGCGTGCACGACGTGTCATACAAGGTACGCAGCCGCAAACCAGTCACAGCCAACCTGTTCACCATCCCCAGCGGTACGAAAGTCGGCGTGATCTCCGACGTGGACGACACCATCATGGTCACGCAGGCGCCAAGCCTGATGAAAGCCGCCTACAATCTGCTGCTGCTCGATCCAAAGAAGAAAATGCCGGTTGCGGGCATGAACCTGCTGTTCAACCGCATTGCGGACATGTTCCCGGACGCGCCGTTCTTCTACCTGTCGACATCGCCATGGAATGTGGAAAGCTCGATCCGGCATTTCATCGCCAACCATGGTTTTCCGGAAGGTCCGCTGCTATTGCGCGACCTCGATCCTCGCCCGAAAACGTTCATTCCTTCCGGAGTGCAGCACAAACTCGAATATGCCGAACAATTGATGGCTGATTTTCCTGATATGAAGTTCATTCTGATCGGCGATGACGGGCAGAAGGATCCGACCACGTACGCCACGATCGCACGCCGATACCCAGGGCGTGTGCTGGCGATCGGCATCCGGCAGTTGTCTCCACGCGAAGTCGCCGGCAATCTCGGCACCGTTGCGGGGCGTGCGGTCACGCAGCCGATCCCGGTCACCGATGTCCCGGTATTCACGGGAACGACCGGCTCGAATCTGATGAAAACCATGCTGCCGTTCCTGAAACAACAGATGGGCGTCTGACTTTTTCGTACGCCCGGAGCAGGGGGTACGTGCCGCGTGGGATTGGGAATGCAATGCCGGTATAATCGCGTGCATGACTGATTTTCGGGGTGAACAGGGCGCAACGGGCGCGCGAGAAAGCGACGAAAGCGTGCAAGACAAATGCGGGATGCCGATCGCGAAGCGTGTGCCGAAGGAGCGCGTATTCCACGGCGACACCTTCATCGACGAGTACGAATGGCTGCGCGACAAGGAATCGCATGACGTGCAGGATTACGTCGCCGCGCAGAACCGGTATTGCGAGCAGCGCATGGAACCGTTGAAAACCCTACGCTCCACACTGTTCGACGAGCTCAAGTCGCACGTTCAGGAAAACGACATGTCCGTGCCGACACGCATGGATGGCTACTGGTATTTCGTACGCACCCAGGAGGGCCAGCAGTATGCGGTGCAATGCCGTGTGCCTATTCGAGGCGCAGACGATTGGGATCCGCCAACCATTGAAATCGGCGTGCCCATCGACGGCGAACAAGTGGTGTTCGACACCAATGCCGAAGCGCAAGGCCATGATTTCTTCCGTATCGGCGGCATGGATATTTCCAAAGACGGACGTTGGATGCTGTACGGCACCGACACCAGCGGCGACGAACGTTACGATTTCCGCATCCGCAGCTTGGAAACCGGCAAGGAACTGCCGGAAGTGTTCGAGGGCATCGGTGGCGCCTGCTTCACGCCGGACGCGCAATGGGTGTTCTATGTGAAGCTCGACGACGCGTGGCGTCCATACGCGGTGATGAGGCACCGCGTCGGCACTCCCATCGTCGACGATGTGGAGGTGTACCGCGAACGAGACGAACGATTCTGGGTTGGCATCGGCCTGTCGTTCGACGAACGCAATCTGGTGATCGGCACCGGGTCGAAGACTACCACCGAAGTGCTGCTGCTTTCCACCGACGATCCGGAAGGCGAATTCCGCGCGTTCATTCCGCGCGAGCAGGACGTGGAATACGATGTGAGTTTCAGCCGTTTCGAAGGTGCCGGCGAGTGCGGTGAGGATATTCCGCTCGCCGTGGTCTACCACAATGCGTTGAACCCGAATTTCGAAATCGATGTGATCGACATGCGCTCCCATGAGCCCCCGTACCGTTTGGGTGAGGGCGTGCGTGTGGCCGTCGGTTCGCCGTACGGATGCGAGCATGGCGACGAGGTCGAACCGGGAGCTTCTGAGATGCCGATCGGCACACCGTATTCCAATCCCTGCAATCCAGCCATTTTGCAGGGCGCGCATGGTCTTGGCATTGAGGGGATCTCGATTCACCGGCATTATGTGGCGCTGCAGTACCGGGCGGAAAGCCTGACGCATATTGCGGTGATGACGAAGGATGCCGCTGCGGAGGATTTTCTTGCGGGGCGTCCATGGAAGTTCACCGAGCTGGTTCCCCACGCGTTGGAAGACGATTGGGATGTCGACGAGTCGGTGGACGAGATCAACGAGGAACGTGCCGAAGTGTGGGGCGCGCTCGACCAATTGGCCGCCGCGCAAGGCGAGGGGTCGGCCGTGCATGGGGTTTCCCGCAAGGCGATGACCTCATCGGATGGTGCGACCGCCGATGCGATGCCGGGGGAGACCCGGCGCTTGTATTCGATTGGTGTGGGAGGCAATCCTTCGTATGATGCGCCCCGCATGCGCTACTCGTTCTCCAGTTACACGCGTCCCGGCGAACTGCATGATATCGATCCGGCGACCGGCGAGGATCGCCTGTTGAGGCGTGCCACGGTGCTTGGTGGATTTGAACCGCGCGAATACATGGAGCGCAGGGTGTGGGTTACCGCCCGCGATGGCGAGCGCATTCCTGTTTCCTTGGTGTGGCGCAGGGATGTGCCCGCGTGTGATTCGGCGATGTTCGTTACCGGGTATGGCGCGTATGAGATCAGTTCGGATCCGGGATTCTCGGTGTCTCGCATCAGCATGCTTGATCGTGGTGTGCTTTATGCGGTGCCGCACATTCGCGGCGGCGGTGAGATGGGTCGTGCTTGGTATGAGCAGGGGCATTTGCTCAATAAGAAGCATTCGTTTGAGGATTTCGTTGATGCCGTGCGTGCGTTGCAGCGTGCCGGTTTGGCGTCGCCTGCTCGCACGGTGGCCGATGGCGGTTCCGCCGGTGGTCTGTTGATGGGTGCCGTGGCGAATATGGCTCCCGAATGTTTCGCGGGCGTTGAGGCGGATGTGCCTTTTGTGGATGCGTTGACATCGATTCTTGATCCGTCGTTGCCGTTGACGGTTACGGAGTGGGATGAGTGGGGCGATCCGCTGCATAATGCGGACGTGTATCGGTATATGAAGGAATATACGCCGTATGAGAATGCGCCGTCTGATGCGAATGATGCGCGGGTTGCGGTTTTTCCCAAGATTTTCATTACCACGTCGATGAATGACACTCGTGTGCTGTATGTGGAGCCGATGAAATGGTTGGCCCGACTGCAGCGTGCGGGCGTGGATGCCGTGGCGAAGATTGAGGTTGAGGCTGGTCATGGGGGTACGTCTGGAAGGTACAAGCAGTGGGAGGAGATCTCCTATGAGAATGCTTGGTGCCTTGGCGTGATGGGTATTACCAGCTGATTAGGCTGTGCGATTTGTGAGATTCGTATGATTCATGCTTTTCGTGTGTTTCGTACAGGAAAGCGGCATGGAGTGTCCATTAGTTGAGCGTTACGCGTCCACGTGCTGATTCGTTGACTAGAGTCGCGTGCTATGAGTGATTCTGCAAAGAAGTACACCATCGCCGTCATTCCGGGCGATGGCATTGGCAAGGAAGTGACTCCGTGGGCTCAGAAGGCTCTGGAGAAGGCGGCCGAGGGCGTTGCCGAATTCGATTACGAGAATTTCGATCTTGGCGCCGAACGTTACCTGCGTGACGGTGCGATTCTTCCGGAAGAGGAAGAGGAACGCATCAAGAAGACCGACGCGATCCTGTTGGGCGCAGTCGGCGATCCGCGTATCAAGGCCGGCATTCTCGAACGTGGCCTGCTGCTCAAGCTCCGTTTCGATCTCGACCAGTACGTCAACCTGCGTCCGTCCAAGCTGTACAAGGGCGTGACCTCCCCGCTCGCCAACCCGGGTGATATCGACTTCGTCGTGGTGCGTGAAGGCACCGAAGGCCTGTACTGCGGCGCCGGCGGAGCGGTTCGCCGCGGCACCCCGAACGAGGTGGCCACCGAAGTTTCCATCAACACTGCCTACGGCGTGGAACGTGTGGTGCGTTACGCCTTCCAGCTGGCCATGAAGCGCAGGAAGCATGTGACCCTCGTGCACAAGAAGAACGTGCTCGTCAACGCCGGAGACATGTGGCAGCGCATCGTCGATAAGGTCGCCGCGGAATATCCGGAAGTTTCCCACGACTATCTGCATATCGACGCGACCACCATTTTCATGGTGTCGAATCCGTCCCGCTTCGACGTGATCCTCACTGACAACCTGTTCGGCGACATCATCACCGACGAGGCAGGTGCCGTGGTCGGCGGTGTCGGATACTCCGCTTCCGGATGCATCAACGCTTCCAACGAATACCCGTCCATGTTCGAGCCGATCCACGGTTCCGCACCGGATATCGCAGGCCAGAACAAGGCCAATCCGACCGCCGCGATCCTTTCTGCGGCCATGCTGCTGCGCCACCTCGGTTTCGACGACGCCGCGGCCAAGATCGATGCGGCCGTCGAAGCGGACATCGAAGAGCTGGGATCCGCTACCCGCTCCACCGACGAGGTCGGACGCGACATTCTGGCACGCATGTGACATATGATCCGGAACGCATGATTGCGCCGGATATGTTCGCCTGTTGAGACGCCTGTCGAAATCGAGTTCATGCTTGAATTCGACAGGCGTTTCGCATATTCAGGGGGATTTCAGGGATTGCTTTCAGGGTGGATGAAAGCAACAAGGCAAATTATGGGATATTGTTGAAACCATGAGTGACAACAATGCCGATTACAACGGTTCCGGCCAAGACGAGTATTTCGCGACGAACGATTCAACTCAAGCCGATTACAGGCAGTCGCAGGATGGCTACAATCAGCCTGCATCACAGCCGCACAATCCCAACCCGTACGCATCGCAGCAGCCCGTGCAGGGATATGCCCCGGGTACGCAGGGCAACAACATCCCCGGCGGTACGTACGGCAATGGTCAGCCATATGGTCAGTCGGCTGCCTACGGTTCGTCCGTCCCCGCATATGGCTCGGCCGCTCCCGCTTACGGGCAGCCGACTCAGCCTGCGCAACCTGCACAGCCCATCTACGGCCAGCCGACGTACGGACCTACGGATTACGCACAATCGGCGCAGACCCCCTATTATCAGGAGCCGACTCAGCCCCAATACACGCAGTCCGCATACAATCAGCCACCAACCTACGCGCAGCAGACCTACTATCAGGCGACCCAACAGCAGCCCGGCTATGGCTACGCGCAGAAGTCGAAGATCATCGCCGGCCTGCTCGGCCTGTTCCTCGGCACCCTCGGCGTGCACAACTTCTATCTGGGATACACAGGCAAGGCCGTGGCCCAGCTGTTGCTGACCCTGATCGGATGGATCATCCTCATCGGACCGATCATTTCCGGAATCTGGGCTCTGATCGAAGCCGTCCTCATCCTGTGCTCCAGCTACGGGTCCAACTGGCACCGCGATGGGCACGGCCAAGAACTCCAAGATTGATGGGCAGAGGGCTGTACAAGCAGCCGGGCGGCAAACTCGTAGGGGTTTCCGTCCGGCTTTCTGATGACATTCCAGCATATTTCCGCGAATGTGCAAGTTCCATCCAATCCGTGGAACAATGTCGGATCGACGGCGATTTCTTTCTTGACGGCGATGACAAGGATTCCCGCCGACTATTGCAGGATTGGGAAAACTTGCTGCAAAGCCAGCGAGGCGCGCCCACACGCGACATTACGCGACGATTGCAAGCGATTACCGCGAACTATCCGAACGTGCGATTGGTGGGTATGACGGCAGAAGGCATTGCCATCGCTTTTCTCCGCGCAATCGCAGGCAGTGAATCGCGTAATGCGGAAGATGCAACGGGCAACGGAAATATCGCGAGGTCCACGAAACAATATTCCGGGGAACAACCGGGAATGCATAATGCGCTGACACAAGAGGAATATCTGGAACGCTGGCGGGACCTGAAACCGACCGTCATCCACGACAAGCCGCGCGACCCGAACGAACAAATGGAAACCGACATCGCATGGGCGCGCGAAGTGGCGGCAGGCAAACGCGAACCCACGCTGCGTATCTGGGAATGGGCCGCTCCGGCCGTGGTCATCGGCAAATTCCAGTCGCTCGAAGACGAAGTCAATACGGCGGTCGCGCAGAAGGAAGGATTCACCGTGGTCCGACGTTGCACCGGCGGCGGGGCGATGTTCATCGAACCGGGCAATACCATCACCTACTCGTTGTACGCGCCGTTCGATTTCACCCAAGGCATAAGCATCGAGGAATCATACCGGCTCTGCGATTTCTGGCTGGTGCGCGCGCTTAAGGAACTCGGGCTCGACGTACGATTCGCCGGACTCAACGACATCGCCACGCAATACGGCAAACTCGGCGGAGCCGCACAACGCCGATTCACACCAGTAGAGGGAGGGCCTGGCGCCATACTGCACCACGTGACCCTCGCCTACGATATCGACGCGGAAAAAATGGGGCGGGTATTGAACACCTCACGTGAGAAAATGTCGGACAAAGCGGTGAAATCAGCGGTAAAACGAGTCGATCCAATGCGCTCGCAGACGGGCATGAGTCGTGAAGACGTGGTTGAACGGCTGCTCGACGCCGCCAGGCGAGTTACAATGTAGCCCGATGGTCGAAGCCGCCCCTGATATCAAGGGCAATGAGAACGTTACGAAAGCTTGGTGTTCCGTGAGGGCATGTGGAATCGCAACAAGCTTTCGAAGCCGCGGCAGCGCGCCCGGCAACACGCCTGGCGGCGTGCCCAGAGGATGTGCCTATGAACGGAGGTGTGACAAATGGCTACGCCAAACGAGACCAATAGTGGACCCAGTGGCGAAAGCGCGACGTTGCTGCACACCGCGTTGTTCAAGCAGGTTTCTTCCGAAGAGGCGGAGGAACTGCTGCCGCATCTGCAGCATGCCGAATACAGCAAGGGCGACTATATTTTCCGCGAAGGCGACACCGATCACCGCATGTATCTGCTGGAACGCGGGCGCGTCAAACTGATCCGGCAATCGTCCGACAGACGTGTGCAGTTGTTGAGCATTCATGCGTACGGCGAAGTGCTGGGTGAGATTCCGGTGTTCGATCCGCATGGTGGACCGCGCACCGCGTCCGCCGTGGCCATGACCAGTGACACGAAAGTCGTATGGCTTGAGCATGACGCCCTGTTCGCATGGCTTGACGAGCATCCGCGCGTGGCCGTCGACATGCTTCAGGTGCTCGCGCATCGCATGCGTGACAACAACGAGCGCATTTCGGAGCTTGTGTTCATGGACGTGCCGGGACGTTTGGCGAAAACGCTGCTGAATCTGGCGTCACGCTTCGGCGAGCCGGTCGAGGCGGGGTTGAAGGTGCCGCACGATCTGACGCAGGAGGAAATGGCGCAGCTGGTCGGTTCGTCGCGCGAGACGGTGAACAAGGCGCTGATGGATTTCGCCAACCGTGGATGGATTGCGCGTGAGGGCCGTTCCATCATCATCTACCAGCCTGGCATGCTTATTCGACGATCGAGACGATAATTTTCGACTGTTTTCCAGTGTTTTTCAAGTTTTACGGTTGTTTGTGAGAAACCCGTGATGGCTGCGATCGGCCGGTTGATTAGTAGACCCACCACTTTAGAATGGGCACCATGCCCGAAAAGAAGACTTTGACCGTTCAACGTGTGCTCGCACTCGTGATTGCCTACATCACGCTGAGTGTGGGTGGCGGCGTGGCCGCCAGTTTGTTCCTCCTACCGGCGGTTTTCGGCGCGAACAGCGTCGCCAAGGCGGTTATTCCGTCGCTGTCGGTCGAAGGTATTGATTTTGATGTGACCAGCCTGCCGCAGAAGTCGACCATGTACGCTTCCGATGGCACCACGAAAATCACCGAATTCTGGGATCAGAATCGTGAAGTCGTGCCGTTGAAGAAGATTTCCAAATACATGCAGCAGGCCGTGGTAGCGCGTGAAGACAGACGATTCTTCACTCACGGCGGCGTTGATGTGCAGGGTGTGTTCCGCGCGTTCGTCCAAACATACATGAAGGGCGACCATCAGGGCGGTTCCTCCCTTACCCAGCAGTATGTCAAAAACGTGCTGATCCTGCAGGCGCAGCAGGATGACGATCCGATCGCACAATACCATGCGTCGGAAGATACCATCGCACGAAAAATGAGGGAAATGCTGATTTCCGTGCAAATGGAAAAGCAGTATTCCAAGCCTGAAATTTTGCAGGGATATCTCAATATCGCACAGTTTGGCGGCAATAGCCTCTATGGCGTGCAGGCGGCTGCGAAGCGGTATTTCAACACCACCGCAGATCAGCTGAACATCGTGCAGTCCGCCACCATCGCGGCAATCACCAAGAATCCGAACGCTTACGATCCTTCCGTCGAATCGAACCAGCCGGAATCCGAGAAGCAACGCAATATCGTGCTGCAGCTGATGAACGAGCAGGGCTATATTTCGGATGCGGAATATCAAGAGGCGGTCAATACTCCGCTCGCAGATACGCTTGATGTCCAGCCTATTTCCACCGGTTGCATGGCCGCGGACTATGATGCGGGCTATTTCTGCGATTACGTGGTGCATAAGATTTTGAATTCCAAGGAATTCGGCAAGACCAGCGAGGACAGGGAAAGACTGCTGAAAGAGGGCGGTCTGAAGATCGTCACCACGTTGGATATCGATGCCAACACCTTGTTGAACGAAACCGCGCGCAACACCATCCCACCGGAAGATTCCTCCGGCATGGAAATCGTGATGGCGTCCGTCAAACCGGGTACCGGAGAAGTGTTGGGCTTCGGTCTGAATCGAACGTATGATGCCACCGAAGCGGCGCAGAACGACCAGACCAGGGATTCCATGAACTATGCCGTGGATCGAGAAGACGGCGGCGGCATGGGCTTCTCCATCGGCTCGTCGTGGAAGCCTGTCAATCTGGTGGCATGGATGGAAGCGGGACATTCCGTCAACGAAAACCTGCAGACGTCCACGAGGTATTCGACCTCGTTGTTCGCATGCGATCGTTATACCGGCGGCACTGATACGTGGAACGTCACCAACGCAATAACCAATGGAACGGTGAACCCGGAAACGCCGGCATTGGCTTTGGCAAGGTCTCATAACACCACGCAGGCTTCCATGGGATCCATCATCGGCTTGTGCAAGATTGCCGATACCGCAACTGAACTTGGCTATCATGATGCGAATACCGGTGAGACGCTCGACAAGACCTCATCATTCGTGCCTGCTATGATGGTCGGCAACGTCAACGTGTCCCCGCTGACGATGGCAAGCATCTTCGCTGTATATGCGTCCAATGGCGTGCAGTGCGATCCGATCGCGCTGAAGCAGGTGACTGATGTGGACGGCAATGATATTAAGGTGCCTTCCGCGAACTGCCATCAGGCGGTCGATCCGGAAATCATCCAAACGCTTGCTTGGGCCATGAATCAAGGCGTTGTTCGTTCCGATGGCGCAGGCGGTGTGGCACAGCTAGCCAATGGACGTAAGACCTTCGCCAAGACCGGTACCCACGAGGATCAGCTAGTTACGACAGGTGGTTTCATTCCGAACCAGATCGCCACATTCGTGCTCGTCGGTGACGTGCAGAACCCGGTTGGCCACCCGATTGCGAATATCGCTATCAACGGCCAGTACCACAGTTACTGGGATGGTTCCACCATCGCGGCCCCGGCATGGCGTGACTTTATGAATGCTTATGCGGAACGCAAACAGCTGCCGATTGACAACGATTATGGGCAGCCTGCGGCCAAGTATTCCGCAACATCCAGCACGGTCACCAAGATCGGCGGTGGAAAGCAGAATGCCACCCAGCAGCAAAGCACAATCATTCAGCAGCAGAACCAGTCGCTTCAGCAGCAAAGCCAGCAGAACGACCAGCAGGATGATCAGGATCAGCAGCAGACCGAAGATGAGTGACGCTTCCGCAATTCAGCGAATGGAAGTGAACAATCAATGAACGCCCGCCACGCTCGGCGGGCGTTCTGCGTAGAATGCAGATAGTGCCGGTTTTATGGCACGAAATCTCCAGAGAAGCTCAAGGGGAATACAAGAAGAAGGTTCAGCCGATCGGCATGGAGCCAGTAGGTGCGACCGGAGGGGAGCTACTACGATGAGCGAAGACGAAAAGAAGGCGAAGCGGTCGAAGAAGGCTACAACCAATGGCACGGTTGGCCTGTTCGATCCTATGACTTTGCGTGGCATGACCGTGCGCAACCGCATCTGGCTGCCGCCAATGGATACGTATTCCGCGTTGGCCCAGGATGGCCTGCCCACGCCATTCCACTACCAGCATTATGTGTCACGTGCCATGGGCGGTTTCGGCATGGTTATCGTGGAAGCCACCGCAGTGACGCCGGAGGGTCGTATTTCGCCGTGCGACTTGGGATTGTGGGCCGACGAGCAGATGGACGCATGGCGTTGGATCGTTGCCGATGCGAAGGCCGCCGGCGCGACGATGGCGGTGCAGCTCAACCATGCCGGACGCAAGGCTTCCACCGGCTGCTTCTCCATCGGATACGAGCATGAGAGCGTGCCGGAAGAGCAGGGCGGATGGCAGACCGTGGGGCCAAGCGCCAACGCGTTCGGGCCGTTGGACAAGCCTCGCGAACTCACCGTTGACGAAATCCATGCCATCGTCGACCAGTTCCGCGACGCCGCTTGGCGTGCTTATGATATCGGCTTCGACGCGGTGGAAATTCATGCGGCCCACGGCTATCTGCTGTCGCAATTCCTCGATCCGCTGATCAACGAGCGCGAGGATGAATACGGCGGATCGTTCGACAACCGTATCCGCATACTGGTCGAAGTCGTGGACGCCGTGCGTTCCGTCATCCCCGACACCATGCCGGTGCTGGTGCGCGTTTCCGCGACCGATTGGGCCGCCGGAGGCTGGGATCTCGATCAGACCGTCGACCTTGCCAAAGTCCTGAAGAAGCACGGTGTCGATCTGATGGACGTCTCCACCGGAGGCATGATTCCGGGCGTGACCATTCCCGTCAAACCCGATTATCAGGTTCCATTCGCCGAACAGGTGCGCTCGCGTGCCGAAATTCCAACCACGGCCGTCGGATTGATCACCAAGCCGAAGCAGGCCAAGAAGATTTTGAAATCCGGTGCCGCCGACGCCATCGAAATCGGACGTGCGGCGCTTCGTGATCCGAATTGGCCTCTTCGCGCCGCCCACAAGCTCGGTATTCCGACCGAAGATGCGCCCTACCAGCCGCAGTATGTGCGTGGCGCATACTAAACGCAACCAATAACCAAGGTAATATCGAACAACAATCGAACAACAATAATGCGCCCTGCACCGCGTTGGCGGTCGCAGGGCGCATTATTATTTGGTGCTCGCTGCCGATTGAAATAATCGGTATCAGGCGTCGATGCCGACAGCCTGGCTCACATGGTCGAATCCGTCGCGCTTGAGCAGTTCGGCAAGGCCGCGCTTCAACACGGTGATCTGCTGCGGTCCGCGATACATCAGCGAGCTGATGAACATGACCAACGACGAGCCGGAACGAATCTTCGCATACGCCTGCTGCGGAGTGAACACGCCGCCGATGCCGGCAATCGCAAAACGGTCGCCATACTCGCGGTACACCTGCTTGATGCGTTCGTTGCTGGCCTCATAGCATGGCGAACCTGACAGTCCGCCCTCCCAATCGCGAGGAATCTCCATGCCGGCGCGGTCCTTCTGCAGATTCGCAATCGACAAGCCCTGCACATTGTGTTCGGCAAGCACGTCAAGCAGATCCTTGAACTCTTCCCAGGACTTATTCAACGGCATCTTCACCAGCGTGGGCTGTGGACGTTCGATCTTGTCGAGTTCGGTGAACAGCTTGTCGAGCGCTTCAGGGCTCTGATTGAACGGTTCGCCGGCCATCGTGTTCGGGCAGGAGATGTTCACTTCGACCATGGCGGTGCGACCGGCCGTGCGGCGCATCGAAATGCAGTAATCCTCGATGCCTTCGTCCAAATCGCCGGTCTTATCGTCATTCGTACGCGCGATCGACACGGAAATCTGCATGTCGCGCGCCTTCGTCCAAGCCTGTTCCGCGCGCGGAACAACGATTTCCGAACCCTCATTGGCAAGACCGACATGCACTATCATCGAATCATATTCGGGCAGACGGTGGAACCACGGCTTCGGATTGCCGGGGCACGGACGAGACGTGGTGGATCCGACCGTTTCGAAGCCGAAGCCGGCGTTGTCGAGCAGCACCGGCATCTCGCAGTTCTTGTCGAGGCCGGCGGAAAGGCCGAACGGATTGACGAAGTCGACGCCCATCACGCTGGTTTCCAGCACGGGGTCGGAATAGTTGAGCATTTCACGGCACGCCCACATCAGCGGCGGAATGTTCTTGGTGATCTTGCAGAACTGAATCATCTGGTCGTGCGCCACATCGGGCGTCTGATTGAACACGAAATGCGGCTTGATGATGTGCTTGTAGCCGAAGGTGAAGAGATCTGTGGTGGCTTTGTTCACCGCATCGTGCCAGAAATTCTCAGAAACATACGTCATGGTTCACTATTCTCGCACCGTTTGTCGCAGGAAAGCAACACGTCGATTGATTTCGCTGACGGGATGTCGACGTTCGTTTTTGTTCGATTTGAACGATTACAGGAGTGCCAAGTATATTTTTTCGTGGGGAAAACGCGCGAAACGCTCATCTCAGTTTTTATTTTGAGTGAACATGTGCGATAATGTTCGAATGATATCGTCACAACGTCAGCATTTGATTTTGAGCAGGTTGCGTACCCGCGGTGCGGTGCGTATCACCGCATTGTCCAAGGAATTGGGCGTTTCCGCCATGACCATCCGACGCGATATCGCCGATCTGGCCGACAAGGGTCTGCTGAAGCGTGTGCACGGCGGCGCCGTCACCACCAGCACGCTGCTGAGTGAGCCGCTGTTCTCCGTAAAGTCGCAGATGGACATCGGATTGAAGGACGCCATCGCACAGGAAGCCATCAAATATGTGGCACCCGGCGACGTGATCGCCATCGGCGGCGGCACCACCGCATACGTATTCGCGCAACATCTGTTGGAATCACAGCAGTCGTCGGGGATCACCATCCTCACCAACTCCATTCCGGTGGCGGAACTGGTGCAGGCGCTGGAATCGAAAGACGTGGAAGTCATCGTGACCGGCGGCGTGACCACCCGATCCAACTCGCTCGTAGGCCCGATCGCAGACAAAGTGGTGGCCTCCCTGCGCGTCAACACAGTCTTCCTGGGCACGCATTCCGTGTCCATTCCGCGCGGCTTCCTCATGCCGAACTCGCTTGAGGCCGCAACCGATATGGCAATGATGGACATTGCCGATCGCACCATAATTTTGACCGATCACACCAAGTGGAGCTGCACATCATTGTCGCTTTTCGCACGCTTCGACCAGGTGGACACGGTCATTACCGATGATGGACTAGACCCCGATTCGGTTGGGAAAACAAGGGATTTGGTTAAAGAGCTCGTGCTGGCACACCAGAGCGAGCCTATTCAGGAAGGTGAATAACCATAATGAGTGAATTCGCAAACTACACTCCCGGAGAGTACGCGAAGGAGCACATTCGCATCACGCCGACCACGCTCGCCGATGGCCGCGCTTTCTTCTACCTCGACGATGATCCGGAATACGTTTCCGGCGCGAAGACGCGCGAACTGAACGATCCTCGTCAGCTGGCATACCGTTTCTCCAACCAGCTCAACGCGGCCGGTGAGGAAGTGCCGTACGCTGCTCCGGAAATGCGTCGCGATCCACTGACCGGCGACTGGATTCCTATGGCGACCGCACGCATGAACCGTCCGATCACCGCGGGCCCTGGCGCCACCGCCAAAGGCAACCCGCTGGCCGCACGCAAGCCGGGCGACCCGTACCAAGACGGCGAAGTGCCGGACACCGACTACAACGTGGTCGTGTTCGAAAACCGCTTCCCGTCCATGGTTCGCGTGCCGGGCCGTTCCGAAGCCGTGGAATACGTCAACGGCAACCCGCTGTGGGAGAAGAAGCTCGCCGCAGGCCGCTGCGAAGTGATCTGCTTCGACCCGGATGAAGACGGCCTGCCGGCGG
>ERZ772885.98-NODE-98-length-64235-cov-15.185463_pt1 | contig 64235 bp, 66 predicted proteins | sample MGYA00580580_ERZ772885 | MGnify/ENA primary metagenome ERZ772885 (study PRJEB29015, sample SAMEA2737673) | human gut metagenome | biome: human gut; feature: human-associated habitat; material: faeces | place: China | collected 2012 ...
ATATATCTGATGAAGTTATATATGCTATGAGAGATTGTGATAAAGTATGTGAATTCTTACACTTACCAGTACAATGTGGTTCTTCAAGACTTCTTAAGAAAATGAATAGACACTACACTAAAGAAGATTATCTAAGAATAATAGAAAAAGCTAAAGCTGAAATACCAGATATTGCTTTTTCTACTGACTTAATGATAGGATTCCCAGGTGAGACTGAAGAAGATTTACTTGATACAATAGATGTAGTTGAAAAAGTTAAATACGATAATGCATTTACTTTTATATATTCTAAGAGAGAGGGAACTCCAGCAGCTAAAATGGAAGACCAAATTCTAGAAAATGTTAAACATGAGAGATTTAACAGAGTTTTATCTAAGGTAAATGAAATACTTGTTGATTTAAATGCTTCATATGTTGGTAAAACTGTAGAAGTTTTAATAGAAGGAAAAAGTAAAACTGATGAAAGTAAATTCACAGGAAGAACTAGACAAAATAAACTTGTTAACTTTACAGTGAAAAATCCAGAAGCAAACTTACTAGGAACATTAATGAATGTTAAAATAACTGAATCAAATACTTTCTCACTTGTTGGTGAAGAAGTTTAATAAAAAAGTGCAAACGAAAAGTTTGCACTTTTTTATATGTACTTAATTTGTAATTTTTTTAATAGAAGTATCTTTATTACTAATAGTAAATAAAATTGTGGCAATTAAAACTAAACACATGAAAAACATACTTCTAATTAAAAAAGTTGAACATGGGTTTTCGAACATAATTCCTATATATGACCAAATGAATATTATGGGAAATATAATATCATCTTTAGCTAAGGTAAATAATATGGCTATAAAAGTTGTAAAAATTGAAACTATGATAGTTAAGGTAATTTGGCTTATAAGTAAAAATGATGTAAATCCTATGGTTTTTAGAAAGATTGATATATTTATTATAGTTATAATAATAAGCCATGATGTAAAAATAGAAAAAGGTATTTTATAAATTTTAGATAAATCACTTTCATCAATTATAATATAAACTATAATTGATGAAAATAATGATCCAATTGAAAATAAAAAAGATAACTTTAGAGGAACTAAAAAAGAAATACCTGCAAAAATCATTGTAATAGGAAAATAAAATCTTACATCTTTATAAAGAATATTTTCCTTTGGTGTAGATAAAAATCCCTTTATAATCCAAATAAATAAAGATATGTATATGACAAAGCAAATACTAAAAGTAAAAGATGCTGGCTTAAAAAATATATCTGTTTTTTCTGATATTAGTAAATTATTTTTTTGTTTAAACAATGAAGATGCATAAAGTAAAAAAATAAATGATAATAAGTTTAAAATATTTATTCTTTTCTTGTTAGTCATATAACCACCCCTTGGAATAAATTTATGTAAATTAAATATTATAAATTACATAAATTAAGCTTCTTTAAATTAACTTTTTATAAAGTCTAAGAAGTTTTCTAAAATTCTAGCAGTTATACCCCAAATCACATAATTTTTATATTCATAAAACCAAACAGGATAATCACCTTGTGCAAATTTATAATTTTCTTTGTTTGGTATTTTATTATAAGGAAAATCATCCTTAGGAATAACTTTTACATCATTGGTATAACAAGTAACATCATAATCAAGAAGATAGTTTAGGGGAACTAAAAATACATGGTCTACTTCAGATTCGTTTAAATTTAAGTTATCTGTATTTTTTATAAGTCCTAAATAAGGATGTATAATTAAATTGGCATGAGATACATAAATATCTAGCGGTGAAATTATATCTATATCTTCTTCTTTTATACCTATTTCTTCGAAGGTTTCTCTTAAACAAGCTTCTTTTGGTGATTCATTATCTTCAATTATCCCTCCGGGAAAAGAAATCTCTCCAGGCTGGCGCTTCATAGTTTTAGATCTAAGTTCAAATAATATAGAATAAGAGTTATCTTTTTTTACTAAAGGAATTAATACAGCCGCCCTTTTCATATTTTTATAACCATTTATATAAGGTTTATAGTTTTTAAATTTGTCTTTTATATCTGTCAAAATAATACCTCCTCAATGAAATTAAAAAATATTGTAATATAGTATTATAATAACATTATAAATATTTTATTATAAGGCATATTTAAATTAAGTTATTTATTAAAAATAGTTTAGACAAATATTAAGGGGGTTAATATGAGTGAAATAAATAGTATTTTAAAAGATGTAAGACTTCCAAAGGTATATAAAGTCAAGCAAAAGTTTGAAAAAGAGAAAATAGATGATGTAAGAGGCGATTTAATTAAAAAGTTAAATGCAAAAAGTTGGGATATAAAGAAAAATCAAAAAATAGCTATAACTGCTGGGAGTAGGGGAATAAGTCATTATGAACTTTTATTAAAAACTATAGTTGATTTTGTGAAATCTAAAGGCGCAATTCCATTTATAGTTCCAGCTATGGGAAGTCATGGAGGAGCAAGTGCCTACGGCCAAGAAAAAATGTTAAAAAATCTTGGTATAGATAAGAAGACTATGGGATGTGAAATTATTTCATCTATGGAGGTGGTAAAGATAGGCTACGCTCATGATAATTTGCCTGTTTATATTGATAAGAACGCTTACAGGGGAGATGGTATAATAATATTTAATCGTGTAAAAATGCATACATCTTTTCGAGGTAAATATGAAAGTGGGCTAATAAAGATGATATCTATAGGCCTTGGAAAAAGAAAAGGAGCAGATGCTATACACGCTGAGCGTTTTGAACATATGGCAGATAATATTTTAGCTTGTGCTAAAGTTTCTTTGGAAAAATTAAATATAATAGGTGGAGTTTGTACAATAGAAAATGGATATGATGAAGTTGCAGATATTTTTGTATTAGATAAGAATGAAATCTTACAAAAGGAACCACAAATTTTGCAAAAATCAAAATCATTGATGCCAAGAATATATTTGGATGATATAGATGTATTGATAGTAAAAGAAATAGGCAAAAATATAAGTGGAACAGGTATGGATACAAATATTATAGGGAGATTTCATACAAAAGCAGCTTCTGGTGGTCCCAATATAACGAAGGTTGGTATACTTGATTTAAGTAATGAATCTTTAGGTAATGCAAATGGAGTAGGTTTAGCTGATTTTGCAACTAAAAAATTATATAATAAAATTAATTTTGACTATACATACTTAAATGCATTAACTTCCACAGAACCAAATAGTATTAAGCTTCCTATGATTTTAGATAATGATGAACTTGTAATTAAAGCTTGCGCTAAAACCTGCGGTATTTTAGATAGTAATAAGATAAAACTAGTTATTATAGAAAATACAAAAAATCTAAATGAATTGTATATGAGTAAAGTAGCTTATGATAGTGTAGTTGAAAAAAACAAAGTAGAAATAATAAGTAATGAAAAAGAAATATCATTTGATGAAGAGGGTAATTTGATAATATGATATGTTAAGAGAATATTAAAATTTTAAAATGTTGTAAAATCTGTTAAAATATCGTTAATAGTGACGATATTTCGCTCCTAATCTAATATAATAAAATAAAAAGGAGTGGATGATATGACTACAGTAGCTTGGTTATTTATGGGTGCAGCATTTTTAGTTATATCAACAGCAGCATTCTTGTCTTTAAGAACTATTTTAAAAAATAGTAGATAAATAAATTAAAGTAAAAATCATATATTTTTACCTTTCAATTAGTTATTAATCAAAAAAACATAAAAAAACTTTTTTATATTAAGTTGAAAAAACTCCTTATATTGCATATAATTATATAAATATGAATTTTAAGGAGATGTTGTTATGACTGGAACAGCTTGGGCCTTTATGCTAATTGTATGGGCAATCATATTTATAGCAGTAGTTGCTGCATTATCTAAAATTGTTGGTAAGAATAGTTAGAAATTATTAAAAAATATCATTATATATTATATCTTAGCAAAAAGAGCTGTTTATAAGAAGTTATAAATGGCTCTTTTTAATATTTAGATAATTATTAAATTATAAGAAAGCAAATTTTTTATACCTTAACATATAAATTGTGTTATATGATATAATAACAAAAGACAAGGAGGTAGACATATGGAGATTGATAGACAAAAACTTACTCCCATGATGAAACAATATTTTGAATGTAAGGATAAGTATCCTGATTGTATTTTATTTTTCAGATTAGGGGATTTTTATGAAATGTTCTTTGAAGATGCAATAGTAGCTTCAAAGGTATTAGAAATAGCTTTAACAGGAAAATCTTGCGGGCTGGAAGAAAGAGCACCAATGTGTGGGATACCTTTTCATGCTGCCGCTTCATATATATCAAAATTAGTAGAAGCTGGATATAAAGTTGCCATTGGGGAACAAATGGAAGATTCTCAAAGTGTAAAAGGAATAGTTAAAAGAGAAGTTATAAGGGTAGTAACACCTGGAACGGTTTTAGAAGGAAATTTACTTGAAAATAAAAAGAATAATTACTTAATGTCACTTTATAAGGTGAATGATAAAATAGGTCTTTCTTATGTGGATATAAGTACAGGAGAGGCTAACGCCACTTGTATAGATAAAGACAAAGTTATAGAAGAAATTGCTAAAGTTAGTCCTTCGGAAATTATTTTAAATGAAATAAGCTTCAAAGAAAATTTAAATAATATTGCAACACTAGGTAATATTTATATAAATGAAAGCTTTTCAAATGATTATTTAGATGAGGCTATACTTGATGAATATTTTACAAAAGAATATTTAGCTTCTTTAAAATTTGATGAAAATAATTTAATAAAAATAAGTTTATGTATATTGCTAAACTATATATACAATACACAAAAGCAAATTACATCTAATATAAATTCAGTAAATATATATAATCCAATGGAATATATGGTACTTGATATGTTTACTAGAATAAACTTAGAGCTTACTCAAACTATTAGAGGTTCTAAGAAAAAAGGTTCACTACTTCATGTACTTGATAAAACATCCACTGCCATGGGTGGAAGACTTCTCAGAAAATATGTGGAAGAGCCTTTAGTTAATAAAAAAAGAATAGATGAAAGATTAGATGTTATAGAAGAAATTAAAGATGATTTTTCTTTAAGAGAAGATTTAATTGAAATTCTAAAAAATGTCTACGACATAGAAAGAATTTGTGGGAAAATTGCCTTTGAAAAGGTAACTCCAAAGGAAATGATTCACTTAAGAAATTCTATAGAGAAGCTGCCGCTATTAAAAGAAAGAATAGCTAATTGTAGTGGTACAACTATAAAAAAATATATAGATATGATGGAAGATTTAAGTGATATTTATGAGCTAATAAATGAATCTATTATGGAAGAGCCAAGTATTACAATTAAAGACGGAAATATAATAAAATCTTCTTATAATGAAGAATTAAGTGAGCTTAGAAATATTTCTAAAAATGGTGCTTTCATGATAAAAGAAATTGAAAATAATGAAAGAGAAAAAACAGGAGTTAAATCTTTAAAAATAGGATTTAATAAAGTTTTTGGTTATTATATAGAAATAACTAAGGTAAATTTAGCAAACTTAGATTTAGAAGGCAGATATATAAGAAAGCAAACTCTAAGTAATGCAGAAAGATTTATAACAGAAGAGTTAAAAGAAATAGAAGATAAGATACTTCATGCAGAAGAAAAAATAAAATCTTTAGAATATGAGATTTTTGTTAAGATAAGACAAATTATATACAATAATATTGATAGAATTCAAAATGTGGCTAGAATAATAGCCAATATAGATGTGTTTACTTCTTTTGCCACAGTGGCTCATATAAATAATTATGTTAAACCTAATATAAATACTGAAAGTAAACTTGATATTAAAAATGGACGTCATCCAGTTATTGAAAGTATTGTTGGTGAAGAAAACTTTGTGCCAAATGATACTTATTTAAATAGCGGAGAAAATATTATTAATATAATTACAGGGCCAAATATGGCAGGTAAATCTACTTATATGAGACAAACTGCTATTATTACTTTAATGGCTCATATGGGGTCATTTGTACCGGCAGATTATGCAGATATACCAATTTGCGATAGAATATTTACGAGAGTTGGGGCAAGTGATGATTTATCTCAAGGTCAATCTACTTTCATGGTAGAAATGAGTGAAGTTTCTCATATATTAAAAAATGCTACAGATAAGAGTTTAGTTATTTTAGATGAAATAGGTAGGGGTACTTCTACTTATGATGGAATAAGTTTAGCTTGGTCTATAGTGGAATATATTGAAAAACATATTAAGTGTAAAACTTTATTTGCAACTCATTATCATGAATTAACAGAGCTGGAAAATGAATTTAAGGAAGTTAAAAATTACTCAATAGCAGTTAAGGATGATGGAGAAAATATAATTTTCCTTAGAAAAATTATCGACCAAGCAGCTGATAAAAGTTATGGAATATATGTAGCCAAACTTGCTAAGCTTCCAGATGAGGTAATTACTAGATCATCTGAACTTTTAAAGGATTTAGAAAAAAATCATATATATAATGGCTACGCCATAAATGGTATAGCTAACAATGAAGATAAAAATTTAGATAAAACGAACGTAAGTTCTAATAATGTAAATTCTTTATCAAATTTAGAAATAGAGCTAAAAAGACTAGAAGAAAGTAATTTAAAAAATGAATTTGAAGCTTTAAAAATAGAAAAAGAAAATTTAAATAAAAACTATAAAAAACTAAAAAAAGATTATGAAAAATTAAATCATGATTTTGAAGAAATAAATAATAAAATAAATGAAGAAGTAGCAATAAGTGAAGATCAAATATCTTTTGCAATTGTAAATGAAGATGATAATATATTAGATGAAATTAAAAATTTAGATATATTAAGTATGACTCCACTAGATGCTATGAATGCACTGTTTAGTCTTCAAAAGAAAGTTAAAAATAAGTAATTTTCTTAGATACTAATTCTTTGGAGGTATTATATGACAAAGATAATTAATATATTAGATGATTTAACTATAAATAAAATAGCTGCAGGAGAAGTGGTCGAAAGACCTTCTTCTGTTACTAAAGAATTAATAGAAAATTCTATAGATGCCTCTTCTACACAAATAGTTATAGATATAGTTGATGGTGGGAAAAAACAAATAAGAATTACAGATAATGGTGAAGGAATACCTTCTAGTGAAGTTGATAAATCTTTTTTAAGACATGCTACTAGTAAAATTAAAAAGATAGATGATCTTTATGATTTGTATTCTTTAGGTTTTAGGGGGGAGGCATTAGCTTCTATAGCTTCTGTTTCTCGTTTGGAAATGATTACAAAGACTAAAGATGAACCATTAGGTACAAAGGTAGTACTTGAAGGTGGTAAAGAGGTTTTAAAAGAGCCTGTAGGAACTAAAAATGGAACTACCATAATAATTAAAGATTTATTTTTCAATACGCCTGTTAGACAAAAATTCTTAAAGTCAACACATGCTGAAACTATAAATATAAGTGATTTAATCAATAAGTTGGCCATAGGAAATACTAATGTTCAGTTTAAATATATAAATAATGGAAAATTAATGTTAAATACTCCAGGAGATAATAAACTTATTTCTGTTATTAGAAGTATTTATGGAAAAGAAATTGTGGAAAATCTTATTGAGATTAACGAAGAGGGAAGTTTCTGTAATATTAATGGATATATTGGAAATAATAATATTTATCGTTCTAATAAAAATTTACAACATATTTATATAAATAACAGATATGTGAGAAGTAAAATTATATTAGATGCCATAAATGAAGCATATAAAAGTATTATTCCTATAAATAAACATGGAGTGTGTTTTTTAAATATAGATATAAATCCAGCTAAAATTGATGTAAATATTCATCCAACAAAAATGGAGATAAAATTTGAAAATGACAAGGATTTATATATAGAGATTAGGGATTTACTTAAAAAGAAATTGTTAAATACGGCTTTAATTGGAAAATATGAAAATTATGACGATAAATTTAAAGTAAACGAAAGTAAAGAAACTTATTTACAAGAAAAAGAAGCTTACCTACAAACTTTTAATAATTTGAATAAAGAAAATGAAGAAGACAAGAATTTAAATAAGGCTACGCCTAAAAATGATTTTTCAGAGCTTAATTCATTTATGTCCTTATCAGAAGCTTTAAGTAGAAATAATAAAGTTGAAGAAAATAAAGCTAATAAAGAAAAAGTAAAAGATAATACAATTACTTCAAATAATATAGAAAAAGAAATAAAGCTTCAATCTATAGAAAATAAAAAAAATGAATTTTTTATAGATGGTGTAGTTGATGTGAGCAAATCATTTAGTTTTGATGAACTTAATTCTTTAAATGAAAAAAATGATAAAAAAGCAGAATTAAATCAAATAAGTGAAGAAAATATAAAAAGTGAAAATAGATTTTCTATAACAGATTTTAGAGTTGTGGGAAGTATTTTAAACACTTATATAGTATTAGAAAAAAATGAAGCCATGTATTTATTAGATCAACATGCTGCCCATGAAAAAGTACTTTATGAAGAATATATGAAAAAATTTAAAAATCATAAAATTGATATGCAGATGTTACTTGACCCCATAGTTATGGAATTTTCCAATGTGGACATGATGAAAATAGAAAATAATATGGATTTATTTTTAAATTTTGGTTTTGAAATTGAGTTATTTGGAAATAATCACATTATGGTAAGGGGAGTACCAACTATATTTGGAACACCAGAAAGTGAAAAGTTTATACTTCAAATAATAGATAATATGGAGGATTTAAGTAGTAGTTATGATTTAAAGGGAGATAAATTTGCTTCTATGGCATGTAGAGCAGCAATAAAGGCCAATGATAAAATTCATATCATAGAAATGAAAAAGCTTCTTTTACAAATGGAAAAGTGTGAAAATCCATTTACTTGTCCTCATGGTAGACCAACAATAGTTGAAATATCAAAAAAAGAAATAGAAAAAATGTTTAAAAGAATTATGTAAGAAAGGAATATTATGAAGAAAATACCACTTATCATACTTACAGGGCCTACGGCCGTGGGCAAAACAGCTTTATCCATAGAACTTGCCAAGGATTTAAATGCAGAAATAATCTCTGCTGATTCTATGCAAATATATGAATATATGGATGTGGGTAGTGCAAAAGTTACAAAAGAAGAAATGGATGGAGTAATTCATCATCTTATAGATGAGGTTAAACCAGATTATGCTTTTTCTGTGTCAGAATTTCAAAAAAGAGCTAATAAATATATAAAAGATATAGATGATAGAGGAAAAAAAGTTTTAGTTACTGGTGGAACTGGATTATATTTAAATTCTTTAATATATGATATGGATTTTGCAAAATCTAATAGTAACTCAAAGCTAAGAGAAGAATTAGAACTTGAGTTAAAGGAAAATGGCATAGATTATATGCATGAAAAATTAAGAGCTTTAGATGAAGATGCAGCTAATCGTATTCATAAAAACAATACTAAAAGAGTAATAAGAGCTTTAGAAGTATGTTTAGATGGAAAGAAAATGCAAGACTTTTCTACTGAATTAAAATATAATGAAAATTATCAGCCAATTATTATAGTTTTAAATAGAGATAGAGAAGTTCTTTATGAAAGAATAAATAAAAGAGTAGATCTTATGATGGAAAATAATTTAATAGATGAAGTTAAACATTTATTAGATATTGGATATGATAAGAATTTAATATCTATGCAAGGTATTGGTTATAAAGAAATAGTAAAATATCTAGAAGGTGAGTATAGTTTAGATGAAGCTATAGAAATAATAAAAAGAGATTCTAGAAGATACGCTAAAAGACAAATAACTTGGTTTAAAAGATATAAAGAAAGTAAATGGTTTGATTTAGATAAATATGATAATAGTGAAATACTAAAGGAAGATATTTTGAACTATATTGAAAATATATTTAAAAATGTATAATATTATATTATAAATATAAAAGTAAATGTATCTAAATATAATTTAGTCGGGAGGATATTGTTAATGAAAAACACTGCTTTAAATTTACAAGATTTATTTTTAAATAATGCAAGAAAAGAAAGAGTTCCTGTAACAATATTTTTAATGAATGGTGTTCAAATTAAAGGATATGTAAAGGGATTTGATAGTTACATAGTATTATTAGAAAGTGAAAACAGACAACAAAATTTAATTTACAAACATGCAGTTTCTACAATAGTACCAGGCAAAAATATTAATTTACAAAATACAAACCAAAAATAATAGATTATAAAAAGGCCCTTATATTAACCTACAATAATTATAGGTTAATATAAGGGCCTTTTTTCTTTTTAAATCTTGCACTGTAATTTTTACTATGATAAAATTCTTAAGGTGACAAGTTGAAATGACAAATATAAGAAAATAGGTGATATAAGTGCTTAAAGAAACAAGTGAATTATTAAAAGAATATTATGGGTTAGATGATGAAACATTTGAATTATCTAATGAAGTAATGGAAGATATAAAAGATCAATTTGATAAAATAAAAGAAATAAGAGAATTTAATCAGTATAAAGTTCTTAGAGCTATGCAAAGAGCTAATCTAAGTGATAATCATTTTAACTGGACTACTGGATATGGATATAATGATATTGGTCGTGAAAAAATAGAAGAAATATATGCGGATGTATTTGGAGCAGAAGATGCTTTAGTTAGACCAATAATAGTAAATGGTACTCACGCTCTAAGTTTATGTATACAAGGGATAGTTAGACCAGGAGATGAAATACTTTCAATTACTGAAAAGCCATATGATACTCTACAAGGTGTAATAGGTATAAGAGAAGAAAAAGGCTCACTTAAAGAGTTTGGTGTAACATATCAAGATGTGGACTTTTTACCTGATGGAAACATAGATTTAGAAGGTGTTAAGAAAAAAATTAATGAAAGAACTAAGCTTGTAATGATTCAAAGATCTAAGGGATATTCTTGGAGAAAATCTTTATCAATAGATGATATAAAAGAAGCTATAGAAGTAGTTAAATCAGTAAATAAGGATTTAATAGTAATGGTTGATAATTGTTATGGAGAATTCTTAGATACTAAAGAGCCAACAGAAGTTGGAGCAGATATAATGGCTGGGTCTTTAATTAAAAACCCAGGTGGAGGCCTTGCTTTAACTGGTGGATATATAGCTGGTAGAAAAGATTTAGTTGAAATGATATCTTATAGATTAACTACACCAGGTATAGGTAAAGAATGTGGTCTTACTTTTGGAACTACTAGAACTGTTCTTCAAGGGTTCTTTATGGCTCCATATATAACATCACAAGCAGTTATGGGTGCAATTTATTGTGCGAGAATGTTTGAAAAATTAGGATATGAAGTACTTCCTAAATATGATGATTTAAGAAGTGATATTATACAAGTTGTAAGACTTAAAAATGCTGATGAAGTTATAGCATTTTGTCAAGGTGTTCAAGCTGCAGCTCCAGTTGATTCTTATGTTAAACCAGAACCATGGGCAATGCCTGGATATGAAGATGAAGTTATAATGGCAGCAGGAGCATTTATACAAGGTTCTTCGATAGAACTTAGTGCCGATGCACCAATAAGACCTCCTTACAATGTTTACTTCCAAGGTGGACTTACATTTGACCACTCTAAAATGGGAACACTAAAAGCAATTGAATATATTAAAAAAATAAATAAATAGAATAATCATAAAAAAAAGTCTTAATATAAATATATTGAGACTTTTTTTGTTATTATCTTATTGTAAATATATTTTAATGAAGGCGAGTTGATATGATGAAGATATGTATTTTTTTAGGTGCAGGAGCTTCTGCAGCAGAAAATTTACCAATACAAAATGAAATTTTTTCAAGATATTTTAAATATAATCTACCAAAACATCCAGATAGTGAAATGAACAAGAAGCTAGTAAATTTCTTTAAAGAGATATTTAATATAGACGTATTAGATGATAATATAGATAAAGTTAATTTTCCAACCTTTGAAGAGGTACTTGGAATACTTGATATGGCAGATCAAAGAATGGAAGCATTTAAAAATTTTGGCACAGATACTTATAATAATAAAAATACGTCCATTAACTTATTGAGACAATATTTAATTTTGTTAACAGCAAATTCTATCAACAATGCTTCTAAAGAAAGTAATAAATACCACGAATTATTATTAAAAAATTTAATAAAATCAAATAGGCTTTTAGATACAACTTTTATAAGTGTAAATTATGATATTCATATAGATAACACAATATCAAAATTATATGATAAAAAGAAAATGCCTATTATGCTAGATTATGGTGTGGATTTTACAAACTTTAATTATAAAGAAAGCACTTGGAAAAGACCTAAGGGAGATACTGTTAAGTTGTATAAAATACACGGATCTTTAAACTGGTTATATTGTCCCATATGTTCTAGCTTGACCTTAACACCTTATGAAGGTGGTGTAATGAGGATATTAAATAATCAAAAAGATGCAACTTGCTTAAATTGTAGGGAATATACAGTTCCAATTATAGTTCCTCCCACTTATTTTAAAAATATGTCAAATGTATATTTAAGTTTAGTATGGAATAAGGCAGAACATGCTTTTAGAGAAGCTGATTTAATTATATTTTGTGGATATTCTTTTCCTGAAGCTGATATGCATATTAAATATATGTTAAAAAGAGTTCAAACTACTAGAGATAATAAACCACTTAAATTTATAGTTATAAATAATCATACAAATAAGCTTTCTTCTGCTTTGGAAAAAGAAGAAATGAGATATAAACGTTTTTTAGGCGAAGATATAATTTTTACAAAATCATCTTTTGAAGATTTTGCGCAAGACCCAGAAAAATTTATAAGTTTAGCTGAAAATAATTAATAATATTGCTAAAAGAGCTTAAGAAATATAACATTTATTGTATCTAATAAAAAAGGGGGGAGAATATGTTAGGAGTAATTGTAAATAGTATAGCTATTATTGCAGGTGGAATAGTTGGGTTAATTATTAATAAAGGTATACCTGAAAGACTGAATAAAACTATTATGGATGGAATAGCCCTTGTAGTTATGTATATGGGCATATCTGGAGCGTTAAAAGGAGATAATGCTCTATATGTTATAATTTCCATTTGTGTGGGAGGTTTTATTGGTGAATTAATTGATTTAGATAAATTATTAAATAAGCTTGGTGAGTATATAGATGAAAAATTAACGAAAAAGAATAAAGAAGATAAATATAATGAGAAAAACTCTTTATCTAGGGGATTTGTATCAGCTAGTTTATTATACTGTGTTGGAGCAATGGCTGTTGTAGGAGCTATACAAAGTGGTTTAAGTTCAGATTACTCCACTTTATTTGCTAAATCTATATTAGATGGTGTGTCTTCTATTTTCTTTGCAGCATCTTTAGGAATGGGTGTTATTTTATCAAGTGTGGCAGTATTTTTATATGAAGGAATTATAGCGTTAGGTGCAGGTGGCATATCTTCTATACTTAGTGATATAGTTGTAACTTATATGACTTGTGTAGGTAGTTTATTAATATTTGCCCTAGGATTAAATATGTTAAATATAAGCAATATAAAAGTGGCTAATTTGCTACCATCCATGTTTATTCCAATAATTCTTGGTATTTTCAACATTATTTAGAAGAAGTTTTAGACAAATTATTTATTTAGAAGGAATAGCCCCCTAAAAATCAAATAATAAGTAATAAAATGAAATAATATTTGATTTTTAGGAGGAGGAAATATGATTACATTTGATATAAACGGTGCCATTATAAAATTTGATGAAAAAAGAGATAATTACAATACAATAAGAAAAAATTTTAAAGAGTATGGAGAAGATGCGGCTAAATCATTTGAAAAATATTGTTTAGACAATATAACAAGTAATAAGCATTTAAATGAAAAACATTTGGAATTTGGTAACAACTTGATAAATGAAATTATTAGAAAAGGTGTGGAAACTATAGTTGGTTATAATATTATAACTATTGATTTTAATTTATTTAAAGAAATTTACTGTGAAAAGTATTTAGACTTTGAGAGATTATTTAATAACGTGAATAGAGACTTAGCAACTAGTAATAAAAACAAAAAGAGCAATAAGTTTTTTGATATAAAACCTATTATTCATAAGCTTTCTGAATATTTATTTGATGATTGTTTTAATATACATTATGCCATAGTAGATGCTTTAATGGAAAATGGAGTTACAGAAGTAAATTCATATATTGATAAGAAATCAATAAGACAATCAAATGCACTTTTTAATAATTACAAAGATGGGTTTATAAATAAGCTAGATGGATGGAAGGTTATACAAAAGATTATAATGTCTAATCCTTATAGAAGAGAAGTTTATGAGTTTTTAATAAAGGAAGATGGAGATTTTTCTAGGGAGATAGAAAACTTAGCTTATTATTTAGGTTTTGATATGAAAGAATACAAAGGTTCTTTAATGGATATATATATTAAAGAATTAATGGATAAAGGTGTTTCAGATATAGAAATGGCAAAAGAAAAGGTAAGAAAATATGCTAAATATATAGGATGTACTAATGAAAATATTTTTACAACAAGAATAGATGCCATATACACATTTGAAAATGCATAGCATAAAGCTTCTACTTTTAAATTTAAAGTAGAAGCTTTATTATTGAATAAAAAAATTACTATAAATAAGAATAATATATGATAGAAAAAATAGGTCTATAAAAACAACAATATGGTTAAAAATATAACAAAATGTCTAGTTTTTTATTTGCGGTTATTACCATTTTTTGCTAATATTATAATTGGTAGTACATATACATAATATAGATACTATTTTGAAATTAGGGGGGAATTAAATGAGTGAAAAATGCTGTTGCGGGACTGAAAAATACCAAGACTTCAAAGAATTAGATCCCGTATTAGACAAATATGCAAAAGTACCTGGTAGTCTTATTACTATTTTACAAAAAACTCAAGATTTATATGGATATATTTCAATTGATGCTATGAATTATATTTCAGAAGCTACTGGTATAAAAACAGCCAAAATTTATGGTGTTGCAACTTTTTATGCACAGTTTAGATTACAACCAATAGGAAAATATTTAGTAATGCTATGTCAAGGAACTGCATGTCATGTAAATGGTTCTGAAATGATTGCTGAATCTGTTTGTGAATTTTTAGGAGTTCAAGATGGGGAAACGACAGAAGATGGTTTATTTACTATAAATAATGTGGCATGTTTAGGATGTTGTTCTTTGGCACCTGTTATGATGATAAAAAGTGCTGATGGTGATGAAACTTATGGAAACTTAACTAAAGATTCTGTTAAGCAAATATTAACAGAAATCAAAGAAAGATCATAGGGGGTGAATAGTATGAAGGTTATAATTGGGCAAGGTAGTTGTGGTGTAGCAACTGGTGCAAAGAAAACTGCAGCAGAGTTTGAAAAACTTATTGAAGAAAAGAACTTAGATGTAAAAGTAGATATTACAGGCTGTGTTGGAACTTGTTACTTAGAGCCTATTGTAGATATATATGATGATAATGATAATATGACAAGATATGTGAAAGTAAAAGCAGATAAAGTTGAAGAAATAGTAGAACAACATTTAGTAAATGGTCAAGTTGCTAGTGATTTAGCCATATCTGATGAAGATAAATTATTTTTAGAAAAACAAAAGAGGGTAGTACTTAGACATTGTGGTTTAATAAATCCAGAAAAAATAGAAGAGTATATAGCTGTTGGTGGTTATGAAGCTACTAAGAAAGTAGTTACTTCTATGAAACAAGAAGAAGTAATAGAAGAAATAAAAGTGTCTGGTCTTAGAGGTAGAGGTGGAGCAGGTTTCCCTACTTGGTTTAAATGGAATGCTGCACTTCAAAATAAGGCTGATCAAAAATATATAGTATGTAATGCTGACGAAGGGGATCCTGGAGCATTTATGGATAGATCTGTACTTGAAGGTGACCCACATTCTCTTATCGAGGGAATGATTATAGGTGGATATGCTATGGGTGCAACTGAAGGTATTATTTATGTTCGTGCTGAGTATCCACTAGCTATACATAGACTAGAAATTGCCATGAGCCAAGCTCGTGAGAAAGGTTATCTTGGTAAAAATATTTTTGGCAGTGGTTTTGATTTTGATTTAAGAATAAAAGCCGGTGCTGGTGCTTTTGTTTGTGGTGAAGAAACTGCTCTTATTGCTTCTTTGGAAGGTGAGAGAGGTATGCCTAGACTTAAACCACCTTTCCCAGCAGCTAAGGGTTATTGGCAAAAACCTACAAATATCAATAATGTGGAAACTTATGCCAATGTAGCTTGGATAATTAATAATGGTGGAGCTGCTTTTGGTGCTATGGGTACTGATAAGAGTAAGGGTACAAAAGTATTTGCCCTTGCTGGTAAGATAAAAAAAGGTGGTCTTGTGGAAGTGCCTATGGGACTTAAACTTAGAGATGTTATATTTGGTATAGGTGGAGGAATAAAAAACGACAAGGAGTTCAAGGCTGTTCAAATGGGTGGACCTTCTGGTGGATGTATTCCAGCTTCTCTTATAGATACTCCTGTTGATTATGAAAACATAACTAAGACTGGGGCAATAGTTGGTTCTGGTGGTATGATAGTTATGGATGAAACTACTTGTATGGTAGATATGGCAAGATACTTCCTTGATTTTACAAGAAAAGAATCTTGTGGTAAATGTAACTACTGTCGTATAGGTACAAAGAGAATGTTAGAGATATTGGAGAGAATTACAAAGGGTGAAGGCGAAGATGGAGATATAGAACTTCTAGAAGAGTTAGCTTATAAGGTAAAAGACGGTGCTATGTGCGGTCTAGGTCAAACTGCTCCTAATCCAGTATTAACTACATTAAAATATTTTAGAAATGAATATGAAGATCATATTTACAATAAAAAATGTACTGCAAAATCTTGTAAATCCTTGATTTCATTTAACATAAATGAAGACTGTAGAGGCTGCGGTGCTTGTGCTAAGAAATGTCCAGTTGGGGCTATTAGTGGAAATAAAAAAGAAATGCACACTATTAATCAAGATGTATGTATTAGATGTGGTAGATGTGAAGAAACTTGTAAATTTGATGCCATAGTTAGAGATTAGGGGGGAGGATAGTTTTATGAAAAAATTCAGACTAAATATTGACGGTAAAGAGGTATTTGGTATACCTGGTCAAACAATTTTAGAAGTTGCTAGGGAAAATGATGTTTTCATTCCTACACTATGCTTTGATGAAAGAACTAAGATATATGGTGCTTGTGGTTTATGTGTAGTAGAGTGCGAAGGTATGCCAAAATTACTTAAGGCTTGTGCTACAGAAATTTCACCTAATATGATTATAAAAACTAATACAAAAAGGGTAGTTGAGTCTAGAAAGACTAATTTAGAATTATTATTAAGCAATCACGTGGGAGATTGTAGACCACCTTGTGCTCTTGCATGTCCTGCTGGCACAGATTGTCAAGGGTATGTAGGTTTAATTGCCAATGGTGAATATGAGAAAGCTTTAGAGCTTGTAAAGGATAAAATTCCTCTTCCAGCTGCCATAGGTAGGGTATGTCCTCATCCATGTGAAGAAAAATGTAGAAGAAGCTTGGTAGATGAACCAATTTCCATTGCAAACTTAAAAAGATTTGTGGCAGATAGGGATTTAAAAGGTGGTAATTCATACATACCTGATATAAAAGCTGATACTAATAAGTCTGTGGCAATAATAGGTGGTGGACCAATGGGTCTATCTAGCGCATATTTCCTTAGACAAAAAGGTCATGATGTAACTATAATAGAATCTATGCCTCGTCTAGGAGGAATGTTACGTTATGGTATACCAGAGTATAGACTTCCAAAGGCTGTTCTTGATGAAGAGATAAAACTAATCGAAAGCATGGGCGTAAAAATGATTACTAACACTAAGGTGGGAGTAGATGTTTCTTTTGAAAAAATAAGAAGAGAATACGACGCAGTGCTACTAGGGATTGGTGCTTGGGTATCTACTGGTGTTAGATGTAAAGGAGAAGATAGCCAGGGTATTATAGGTGGTATAGATTTTCTAAGAAAAGTTGTTAGAAATGAAGAAATAGATTTAGGAGAAAATGTGGCCATAGTTGGTGGTGGTAATACTGCTATGGATGCTTGTAGAACTGCTGTAAGACTTGGAGCTAAGAAAGTTTATAATATATATAGAAGAACAAAAAATGAAATGCCTGCTGATATGGTGGAAATTACAGAAGCTGAAGAAGAAGGCGTTATATTTAAAAATTTAACTAATCCTATAGAAGTTGTATCAGATGAAAATGGCAGAGTAAAAGAAGTTGTACTTCAAGTTATGGAACTTGGTGAAGCTGATGCATCAGGTAGAAGAAGACCAGTACCAGTAGAAGGTAAAACAGAAACTATAAAAGTAGATACTATGATACTTGCCATAGGTCAAGCAGTGGATGCTTCTAAGTTTGATGATTTGGACAAAACTAAAAAAGGTGCTATAGCTTATGATAAAGATACTTTCATGACGAGTATGGAAGGTGTATTTGCTGGAGGAGACTGTGGTAATGATAAGATTTCCATAGCAGTGGAAGCCATAGCAGATGCTAAGAAGGTAAGTGAAAGTATAGATGCTTATTTAAATGGAGAAGTTTTAAAATATGAAAAACCTTTTGTAGTGGAAAGATTTGATATTACTGAAAAGACTTTTGAAGATAGAGAAAGAATGTGTAGACCAGTTATGGATCAACTAGAAGCTGATGAAAGAAAAGATAACTTCACAGAGGTAGTATTTGGATATGATGAAGAAAAGGCTCTAAAAGATGCTTCTAGATGTTTAGAATGTGGTTGTCATGATTACTTTGAATGTAAGTTAATAGATTTAGCTAATAAATATGATGTTCATCCTGAAAGATTTGCAGGAGAGAAAAATGTTATAGAATTTGAAGATAATCATCCATTCATAGTTAGGGATCCTAACAAATGTATATTATGTGGTTTATGTGTAAGGGTTTGTGATGAAGTAATGGGTGTTGGTGCTCTAGGGCTTGTTCATAGAGGATTTGATACTGTAGTTAAACCTGCACTAGAACAACATCTTGTTGATAGTGGTTGTATGAGTTGTGGTCAATGTGTAAGTGTTTGTCCAACAGGAGCTCTTCAAGAGCGTCAAAGTGTTGCTAAAGAAGTTCCACTAGAAACTAAGGTAACTAATACTACTTGTTCTTATTGTTCTGTGGGATGTTCTCTTCAAGTTGAATCTTGTGGAAGTATGTTGATTAAATCTAACCCTGATAAAAATGGTGCAGTAAACAAAGGCTTACTTTGTGGTAAAGGTAAGTGGGGATTTGACTGTTCTGTACTAGAAGGAAAATTAACTAAGCCTTTAATTAAGGATGGGGACAAATTTAGAGAATGCTCTTATGATGAAGCAATAGTCCTTGTGGCTAAGAAGGCAGAAAGCATAGCTACAAAATACGGAAAAGATTCAGTTGCTGTATCTATTTCTGATAGATTTACTAATGAAGAAGCTTCTGTTATTAAGAAATTGGCTGATGCAATGGGATCTAAAACTCTTTGCTTTAACCATGTAGAAAGTGGTCTTAAGAAAGTACTAGGAGTAGATAAATCTCCTAATACTATGGATGAATTATTATCTACTAATGTTATCCTTGTATTTGGATATATTATGGAAAAGAACCCTGTTGTTCAACTTAAATTAAAACAAGCAGCTGAAAATGGTGCGAAGGTTTATGTGATAAATCCAGTTGGAGTAGAAGTAGTTAACTTTGATTTTGCTGAAAAAGTTATTTATACAGGAAATAACTTAGATGCTTTAAAAGAAATTGCTAAATACTTAGTGGATGAAAAAGATAATTTATCTCTTACAAATCTTTTAGAATTAAAAAAATCATTAGAAAATGTTTTTGTATCTGATGAAATAAAAGAAGTAGCTAGTGCTTATAATAATGCTAAAAAAGCCATGATAGTATTCCAAGAAAATGTATTATCAGTAGATGCTGCTACTATGATTGGTAATATTGCTCTAGTATCTAATCATATAGGTGCTCCTAGAGATGGAATAGTTCAAATAAAAGGCAAAAATAATTCTCAAGGTCTAGTAGATATGGGGATAGATAAGGGAATAGAAGAGATGGCAAATGTAAAAGCTCTTTTATGCTTTGGTGAAGATCCTTGTGTATTAGGCGATGATATTTTAGATAATTTAGAATTTGTCATGACAGTTGATACTCATATGACTGATACTTGTAAGAATAGTAATGTAGTACTTCCTGGAAGTGGTCCTATGAGTGTGGAAGGTACCTATACTAATACAGATGGTAGAGTACAATTTGTTAATAAGGTTATAGATGAAAATATTGAATTTAATAATGAAGAGTTAGCTAGAAAAATTGCCTCTGTTTATGAAGTTGATTTATATAAAGTAGTTACTAAAGCTCCTTTAAAAGAGAATGTCGTTGAAAGTTTAGTTGTTGTAGGTGATAATGTAGTAGTTGATGTTCATAAATGCTGTGACAACTTGATGAATGTGATTGATAATAGACTTCCTAAACAAGCTAAACAAAGTGAAAAAGTTAGTTTGGCTGAAGCTTAGAAATTTAGTTAAGTTAGGAAATAAAATTATATAGAAAAAGAGCCACTTTTAATAGGTGGCTCTTTTTTAGTATTATATTTATTTTATATTATATAATTTTATTTATTATTTTCAATGGCTTTTTGAGCATAAGTTGTAGTTACTACAGAGTCATAAGGTATTTTTTCATCCAATTCTCCACCTTCTATCATAACGTCCATAAGTCTATTTAAGCTGTCTTCTTTTAAAAGAGGATCTGATGACCAAGCATCTATTTCTTTATATTTATGGGCAACTATTTTTAAATCATCAAAAGAAGTATCTTCAAAGAAAGGTTGCATAGATTTTGCTATTTCTTCATCAGAAGCATTTTGAACCCATTGTTGTCCTTTATATAAAGCATTTGTAAATCTTTGAATTAAATCAGAGTTTTTATCCATATAAGATTTTGTAGCAGAATAACAAGTAAAAGGAATTTCACCAGCATCTTTTCCAACAGATGCTACCACATAGCCAGAACCTCCTTTTTCCAGTTGAGTAGCAGTTGGTTCAAAGGCAGTTGTATAATCGCCTTCACCTGCTGCGAATGCGCCGGCCATTACACCAAACTGAACATCTGTTCTTATATTGACTTTGTCAGAACCTTTACCAATTTCCAAACCTTCATTTTTTAATAAATATTCTAAAGTCATTAGAGGAACTCCACCGGCTCTTCCACCAAGTATTTCTTTTCCTTTCATATCTTCATAAGAGAAGTTGTCATTTTTTTCTCTAGAAACTATGAAACTACCATCTCTTTTTGTAAGTTGAGCAAAATTGATAGCATAGTCGTCACTGCCTTGTTTGTAAACATAAATAGAAGCTTCTGGTCCCATAAGTCCAATATCTGCTTCACCTGATATTAAAGCAGTCATAGTCTTATCAGCACCTTGTGCATCAATTAAATCAACTTCTATACCTTCTTCTTCAAAAAATCCTTGTGTTATGGCAGCGTATTGTGGTGCATAGAAAACAGAATGTGTAACTTCAGCAATAGTTATTTTGTCTAGTTTTTTTGAATCTTCTTTGTCAGTAGAAGAACATCCCACTAAGGAGCAAACACTTAGGGATAGGGCACTTGCAAGTGCTATTATTTTTTTGTGCATAATTAAATCCCCCTCAAAAATCATGATACTATATATTATTAATAAAAATAATTAATTGTTACCAAAGCATTATAAAAGTATATACAAATTTATACTAAAAAAGAACATATCACTACAATATGTTCTTTTTTAGTATTTTTAATTTATAAATATATGAAATTTTAACCATTTAATTTTATTTTATCTGTTTCATTTAAATATTTATTGTTTTTTATATCAACATCATCAAAGATGAATTGTTTTAAAACTACTACGGAGTTTGTATCATATCTCCAAACCCAGCCGGCTTTTTTATATTTGCCACCTTTAGAATGTACTTCATCTATTATAGGAAACTCTCCTTGTTTTATGGAATCTCCTTTTTGTAGTATTTCATAGGAGTTTTTAGCCATATTTAATAATTCAATAGTACCTATGTTAGTGGTAACACATGGTGATAGTGTTTTTATTAAATCATCATAAGATGATACAGGCATGGATTTAAATTTAGAAGCTATTGCCATGATAACTTTTCTTTGTCTAGCATCTCTGTATATGGCAGAGTCAATATCCCTTATACGACAGTAACTTATGGCTTGATATCCTGTTAAAGTTTGAACTCCATCTCCTGGTATTAGTTTCATTTCTCCTTTGTCAGGATTGTCATAAGATTCATAAGTAGAAGGAACTGATTTGTTTACGGCTTCCATTTCCTTTTTGCTAATTTCCACATCAACTCCACCAAGAGCTGTTATAACATCCATCAATCCTTCAAAATCAACTTGTATGAATTTTTCTATATCTATACCAAATTCATTTTTTATTGTTTTAAATAATAGTTGATCTTTTCCCCAAAAGTATGAAGCGTTTAGTTTTCCCATTCCAACCCCTGGTATATCTACATATGTATCACGGGCTAGGGAAGTTAATTTTATAGAGTTATGAGTATTATCTATGGTTACTATCATCATACAGTCAGATCTGTAGGCACTTTCGTTTTTCCTACCATCTGTTCCTAGTAATAATATGTTGGTAATACCCTCAACTTGGTTGTCTGTTTTAATGGTATTTATTTTGTAATATAAAAATCCCATAAGAGCAGCTGGTAATAATACAAGTATTAATATTAAGGTTATAACTATTTTTTTTCTTCGTGACATAAATCCACCCCTTTTACAAATTTTACTGCAATATAATTGTATCAACATATTTTTTATTCATCAATACAAAAAAACTGAGCTTTCGCTCAGTTTTTCTTTTATATTTAATATTTTAAACTTATTTGGCTATTGTCATTTAAGTATTCATTTTCATTCATTGGTATATCTTTGTATATGAAATCTCTTAATACTGAAGTTGAGTTTTCGTCATATATCCATACCCACTCTGTATTACCGTAGAAGTTTTTACCGTACATACCACCTTTAGAGTGTACATCATCTATTATAGGAAATTCTGCTTCTTTTATTGCTTTTTTAAGAGATTTTCCTGAGATTATGTTGTGTCCAGTATATGCTAATTGAAGAATTTCATTTGAATTTAAGTTTGTAGTAACATATGGTACTACAGCATCAATTAAAGCTGGATATTTTGTAATTGAAGTATCTTTGTATTTTTTAATTATGGCATTGATTACTTTTCTTTGTCTTTCATCTCTATTGATGGCACTGTCGCCTTTTCTTATTCTACTATATGATAAAGCTTGGTAACCATTTAATGTTTGTTTTCCGGCTTTTTCTACTAGTTGTAATTCACCTTTATTTGCATTTTTGCAGAATTTATAACATTCTGGTATGTATTTGTTTAATTGTTCAAGTTCAGATTCTTTTACATTTAATTCAACACCATCTAATGCATAAATTATATCCATTAAAGATGTAAAATCAACTATGGCATATTTATCTATACCAATACCAAATTCATTCTCTATTGTTTCAAATAATAAATCTTCTTTTCCCCAAAAGTAAGCTGTATTTAATTTACCTTTTCCTTTTCCAGGAATCTCTACATATGTATCTCTAGCTAGAGAAGTAAGTTTTATATCTTTATTATTATTATCAATAGTTAAGATTATCATAGAATCTGTTCTAAAAGCACTTTCTTCAGGTCTACCATCAGTACCTAAAAGTAAAATATTTGTAATTCCATCTACTTCTTCAATTTTTGATATATAACTTGTATCCCCTGTTGTTACATCTTTAAGCTTGTACTGTACATAGCCATAAACACCTAAAGGTATTATTAGTACCAATGCTATGATACAAATTATTATTTTTTTAAATTTTGACATATATCCCACCCATTCTGATTTTATTTTTTATAGTAAAAATTATAACAAGAGTAGGAGATTACATCAAGAATTTATTTACTGTTTTTACATAATATGTAGAAGATACCCTATAAAAAGGCATCTTTTTTTAAAAGTCATCATAAATTTTATCCTTTTATTCTTCTTTGTCTGTAATAATAGAATTTTTCTATTAAATTTACAACTTCGTACATACCCCATGCACATACAGCTAAAACAAATACACCCATCATAACTACATCTAGTTTAAATACTTGGCTTCCATAAACAATCAAATATCCTATACCATATCTAGATACTAAGAACTCACCAACTATTACACCAACCCATGACATACCTATGTTAATTTTAGTTAAATTAATTAAGTTACCTATATTACCAGGTAAAATAAGTTTAAATAAAATTTGAGATTTAGTTGCACCGAAGCTTTTTAACATTTTGATTTGCTCTTCGTCCATATTAGTAAAATAATTGTAAGCTGATAATATGGTAATAACAATTGATATGGCTATGGCTGTAACTATTATACCTTCTACACCAGCACCTACCCAAACAATTATTATGGGAGCTAGGGCAGTTTTTGGTAGAGCATTTAATACTACTAAGAAAGGATCTAAAATTTTGGCAAGAGTTTCTGACCACCATAACATTATAGCTATAATTATACCTAAGGTACTTCCAATAAATAAGCCTATTAGAGTTTCATAAACTGATACCCACACATGCTTAATTAAAGTTCCGTTCGAAGTATAAGATATAAATAAACTATATATATCAGATGGTTTACTAAATAGGAAGGTATTTATAATGTTTTTATCGGCTAATACTTCCCATAAAACAAAGAAGGCTATTAATAGGACTATTTGTGTGATAAATATTTTTATCTTTCTTAATTTAACATTTTTTAAATAATTTTCATATTCCACAGAATTTTTATTAAAGCTCATTATTATCTAACTCCTTCCATAATAAATCAAAGTATGTTTGAAATTTTGGTACTTTTCGGCATTTAAAAGGAGTTTTTTCTTCTTCCATGGATAAATCTATTTTGTATTCATTTTTTATGGTAGAAGGTCTTTTAGATAAAACGGCTACCTTGTCCCCCATGGCTATGGCTTCACTTATATCATGAGTTACTAAGATAACAGATTTGTTTTCATTTTTAATTATTTTATAAACATCATCATTAACCATTAGTCTAGTTTGGTAATCTAGAGCAGAAAAGGGCTCATCTAATAATAAAATATCAGGATCTACAGATAATGTTCTAATAAGGGCAACTCTTTGTCTCATACCACCAGAGAGTTCCTTAGGATACATATTTCTAAAATCCCATAAACCATAAGTTTTTAAAAGTCTTTCAATTCTTTCCATAGATTTTTTGTCGTTTTTCTTGTGCATTATTTCTAAGCCTAAAGTTATATTATCCATGATAGAGCGCCATTCCAAAAGATGATCTTTTTGAAACATATATCCTACTGTCCCATTAATTGTAACATTTCCTGATGTAGGTTCTAAAAGTTTTGTCAGTATATTTAAGATTGTTGATTTACCACTACCTGATGGACCAAGTAGAGATAATATTTCTCCTTGGAAGAGTGTAAAGGAAATGTTGCTTAGTACTTGCATTTCCCCTTCTTTAGTATAAAAATCTTTTGTGAGGTTTACTACTTTTACCATTTCTTCCATGATGTCCATCCCCCCTTAAAAATTAATCCATATAGTTTATTGTATTAAATAGGGAAGGGATTGGTACCTTTTAAAAGAAAAAAGTGAGCTAAAAGCTCACTTGAAATTGTTTATGAAATTAAAAACTTACAAATGTATCACATGATGCATTGTTAAAGTTTATTTGTACGCTAGAAGCTGTACATGTACCAAAACAATTATAATTACATTTTTTAGCACTACATTCTATATCAGAAGATGTGGTGAAGTTATTGCTAGCAGAGTTATTTAATTCATTTTCCTTTTTATGAGAAAAAGTAGCACAAGTAGTTCCTGTAGTTGTGGATGCTTTTTCTCCCTCTATTTTGATGTTGCCTGCATAACAAATGCCGTAATTATTGTAAATGCAGTTATCAGCTGAACAGTTTAGTGTCATATATTTACCTCCATAAATATCTTTTTATTATTGTTTACATATAATTGTTTTTTATTCTATTCATGTTAAATATTACATATAAACTAAATATGTTTGTATTTATTGTCACTTTTGCAAATATAATGGAATATTTTATATATGAGAGGAGGTATTTAAATGGATTTACAATTTTTATGCGATTTTGCAGAGCCTGTGGTAATAGCCATATGTCTTTGTATTGGATATGTAATTAAAAGTAGCTTAGATTTTATACCTAATAAGTATATACCTCTAATCATGGCAGTATTAGGTGTAATTACAAATATCTTAATAAAAAAAGGAATAGATGCTAACATTTTTTTAGGTGGTATGTTTAGTGGATTGGCGAGTACAGGATTGCATCAAACTTTTAAAAACTTAATTAAAAATTCTGGACAAGAAAATAATAATGAGGAAAATTAATTAAAATAAGTGTAGGTAAGTGTATGTTTATCTACACTTATTTTAATATGATATAATATTAAAAAATGGTAGAAAGGAATAAAGACATGTTAACAATTATCATTATAGTATTTTTAATAATTTTTGCAGTTATAGTAGGTATAAGTTTTAAGTTATACGATTATGCTCTTAATCCAAAAAGTTCAAAGGAAGGGATTTTCAATCCAAATAATAGCAATGATCAAAGAGAAGAAGATATTTGGATATATAATTATGATAAAAAAGAATATGTATATATCAATTCTTTTGATAATCTTAAATTACATGGTTATAAAATAAAAAATAATAGTTCTAAGTGGGCCATAACAGTTCATGGTTATACTAATAATGCAGAGTATATGAGTTCTTATGCTTATAAATACTACACTTTGGGATATAATTTATTAATGCCTGATTTAAGAGGTCACGGAAAAAGTGAAGGAAATTACATAGGTATGGGGTGGCATGATAGACTTGATATATTAAAATGGATAGAGTTTATTTTAAAAGAAGATAAAGAAGCTGAAATTTTATTACATGGAGTGTCCATGGGAGCAGCCACAGTTATGATGGTAAGTGGAGAAGATTTACCACCAAATGTAAAAGTTATAATAGAAGATTGTGGTTATACATCTGCTAAAGATCAATTATCATATAAACTTAAATCCATGTTTAAATTGCCTTCATTTCCTTTTATAAACTTATGTAGTCTTATATGTAAAATAAAAGCTAACTACTTTATATCAGAAGCTTCATCAATTAAACAAGTGGAAAAATCAAAGGTGCCTATTTTGTTTATACATGGAGATAAAGATAAGTTTGTACCGTTTTATATGTTAGACAAACTATACGATGCTTGTAAGGCTCCTAAGGATAAGTTAATAGTAAAAGAAGCTGGCCATGCAAAATCTGAAAAAATTGCAACAGATATTTATTGGGATAAGGTAATTAATTTTATAAATAAATATATTAAATAAAAAGCACAGAGTAAAATCTGTGCTTTTATTTAATCAATAGGTTGTAATACATTAAGTTTAAATAATTCTTCCTCTGAATAATTAAATTTAGAGGAATTAGCATTTGATATGAATTTATGACAAGTTTTAAAATTCCTTAAAGTTATTTTTAAGTTTTTATATTCACTTATTAAGAAGATATTAATAAAGAACATGACTAAAAATACTTTTATAGTCAATAAATTAAAAGCAAATTTAAACTTATTATATAAATTCTCCTCATGAATAAATAAACGTATAAGTCCATAGGCTTTCACATAGTCGTTTTGGGTGCTTATGGAATAATTTCTAACTATACTAGTCTTTCTAATTCTATAGTAGTAAAGAGTATCATTTATTATAGATACTTTTTTTACCTTATTAAATAACTTACACATGATAGCTATATCTTCATATTTTATAAGAGGAAATTGTAAATTATCAAATAATTCTCTTTTCCAAAGCTTATTCCATAAATAAGAATGGATAAGTATATCTGGAATTAAAGATTTTAAAATCTCTTCCTTAGAATATAATCCCTTAGATTTTTTATAAACTACTGGTAAAGAAAGCTTTGATCTTTCATAATATCTATAGAAATTGCAGATAACAACATCTGCATTAGTTTTACAACTTTCATTATATAATACTTCTAGGTAATTTTCTTTTACAAAATCATCACTATCTATAAAAACAATATAATCTCCACAAGCATTTGCTAAACCAGTGTTTCTTGCCACAGCCACCCCTTGATTTTTTTGAGAGATTACTTTGAAATTTTTTATTATTTTTTCATATTTTTTTAATATATGAAGAGAATTATCTGATGAACCATCATCTACACATATAACTTCATAGTCTTTAAAACTTTGATTATGAATGGAGTTCAAACATTGCTCTAAATAAATACTAGTATTATATACGGGAACAATGATACTTATAGTAGGTTTATATTGTTTGAACATATTTATTTCCACCTTTCCAAGTATTGTCTCTTAAGTATATCATATAATTTATTACAATAATTAATAAAAATGTATAAAAATACATATAAATTCATAATAATGATAATAGTTAAACTAAAATTAAAATGTTGTGGAGGTGTAAACTTGTCAGATAACAAGGATGTTAAGGTTTCTAAAAATATACATAAATGGGAAGAAGTAATAATTGAAATATTTCCTAAAGCAATCCCTAATAAATGTACATGGTACGATGAAATAGATATGTTAAATATTTTATTTTCTTTATGTTATAAAAATTCAAATAATATTTTTTATCCTGATGGACAAGTACTTACTTTATATGGTGTAGATTTTTCTAAGGAAGATAATTGTTTAGAACTTGTAACAGAAGAGTCCTTAGATATAATAAAACCTAAGAAGCTTTCTTTTTACTTTGATAATAATTATATGTGGAGTTATTTTAGAATAGAAACATGTGATATGCTATCCATATTAGACAATAAAGCTGAAGAATATAGTGAAAAATTAAATAGTATAGAAAATGGGCAATATAATAGATACGTTAAAAAATCTTCTTTTTTGATATTTCCTAAAGAATCACCTTTTAAGAATATATACAATAAGTCTTTTAATTCATTATCAGATAAACAATTATCTCAAAAAATAGAAGAGCTAACGGGAATTAAATAAAAAGTTCCTAAAACAAGATTAAGAAACAAATGTTCTTTAATGTAAAATAGGTCATATTACACTTAAGATTTAAATTTATTTATATGTTTACATTAAATTATGTCTATAATATAATAGAGTAGAATAACATATTCATAAAGATAGTACATAGGAGGAAACAATATGAGTAAATCACCAGTACCAACTCCTCATATAGAGGCACAAGTTGGAGACATAGCAGAAACAGTATTATTACCAGGAGATCCACTAAGAGCTAAGTTCATAGCAGAAAACTTCTTAGAAGATGTTGTACAATACAATACTGTAAGAGGAATGAATGGATATACAGGATACTATAAAGGAAAAAGAATATCAGTTCAAGGTTCAGGAATGGGGATACCATCTATAGGAATATATTCATTTGAATTAATTCACTTCTATGGAGTTAAAAACCTTATAAGAATAGGTTCAGCTGGAGCTTTAAGTGATAAATTAGACCTTTACGATATAGTTATAGGAATGAGTGCTTCAACAGATTCAAACTTTGCATCTCAATATAACTTACCAGGTACATATGCACCTACAGCAAGTTACGAATTACTTTCTAAAGCTGTAGAAGTAGCAAAAGAACAAGGTACTGACGTTCACGTTGGAAATATATTATCAAGTGATGTATTTTACGGTGATGAAGGGCTTGATGGTCTTAGAAAATGGACTAAAATGGGAGTTATGTGTGTAGAAATGGAAGCTGCTGGACTTTATATGAATGCAGCTAGAGCTGGAGTAAATGCTCTTGCTATACTTACAATATCAGATTGTCCACTAGAAGGTAAAGCAACTACTTCTCATGAAAGACAAGTAGCATTTACAAAAATGATGGATATAGCTTTAAACTTAGCATAAAAAAAAGTCTTCTACATAAATGTAGAAGACTTTTATAATGTTCTAAAAACGCCTCTGACAACGCCTATGACTTCGATATTTCTTTCATCTAATACTATTGAATCCATAAATTCATTTTCTGGTTGTAATCTAACTAATCTGTCTTCTTTAAAAAATCTCTTAACAGTAGCATACTCACCATTTATAAGGGCAACAACTATGTCTGAATTTACCGCATAGTTACTTCTATCTACTATTACATAATCTTTATCAAGTATACCAGCACCTATCATACTTTCACCTTTTACACGAAGAATAAAGTTGTCATTACCTTTAACTAAGTTGGCAGGTAGTGGAAAATATTCTTCTATGTTTTCGTTGGCTAGTATAGGATCTCCAGCAGTTATTTGTCCAACTAGGGGAATAGGTATAATTTCTTGATTAAGACCTAAAGCATCGTCTTTAATGTTTGATAAGATTTCAATTGCTCTAGGTTTAGTTGGATCCCTTCTTATGTATCCTAATTTTTCAAGTTTATTTAAATGACCATGAACAGTTGATGTAGATTTTAGCCCTACGGCAGCACATATTTCTCTTACAGAAGGTGGATAACCTTTAAGTAATTGTTGTTCTTTGATAAATTCAAAAATCTCAATTTGTTTTTCATTTAAATCCACGTACATAAAATCACTCATTTCTTAGTAAATTTAGTTTATTACTTATATTGTAACACAATGATGGTCACGTTACAAACATTTGTTCCTAGATGTATTATTTACAATAAAGTGACAATAAAACTATTCGTTACTATCATTGTAACTGTTTTCGTCAATTATTTCATCATTTATTTTTTCATCTATCCATTCAAAATTATTTACGATATCTCTTTTGATATTTTTCTTATGTGCAGCATAAAGTTGTGTAGTAGTTACGTTGTCGTGATCTAGCAGTGTTTTTACATCATAAATGGAAAAGCCTGATTGTATTAAAGATGTTGCTGCTGTGGCTCTTAATTTATGAGGACTATAACCATTTGTCCTAGATGTATTCATACAAATAGATGTGTATTTTTTCACAAGCTCTCTAATAGACTTAGGAGTGATACGCTTTTTTTGTAAAGATAAAAATAAAGCGTCTTTAACTTCATCGTCTAATAAATCAGAAGAAGGTCTTTCATGGTGTATATAGTCTTTTACAACGTATTCACAAGTTTTATTAATAGGCATTAAAACTTCTTTGCCTCTTTTTCTATAAATTTTAAATTCACCTCTAGAAAAGTTAAAAGAGGAGATGTTAAGCTCACGAAGCTCATTTAATCTTAGTCCGTAAGTTACAAATAAAGCTAAAATGGCTTTGTCTCTAAGTTTAGTTTTCTTCCAATAAACAAGTTCTTTTTCTGTTAAACCTTGGCCAGTTTCCACTGCATCAAGCATTATGGCAACTTCGTCAATATCAAGCCTTTTGATGGCATCTGGTTGAGGTTTAGGAAGCTTGATTGGGTTAAATCCATCGGTGATATTTTTGTCTAGTTGTTCGTTTCTATATAAAAATTTAAATAGAGTAGAGATGGATGATTTTTTTCTAGCTAAGGCACGATTGTTATTTTCATAAATTAAAGTGTTGTTTTCTTTTTCCTTGTAATATCTAGGACAAAAGTCACCAAGATAAAGGTTTATGTCTCTGGCTTTTATTTTATTGAATTCTTCTAATGTTATATCTTTAGGCGTTTGGGCCTTTGATAAAGTAGTTTGGTCTACTATGTAGTTACAGAAGAAGTGGATATCTTCTAAATAAGCTGAACGGGTAGAAACGGCCACAGAGCCTTTTAGATAGATGAAATAATCTTTCATAAAGGTAGGAAGCTTATTTTCGTAAGATATACATTTTTCTATGATTTTATGATCACGCAAAACTATGTTGTCAGGTTTGTCAGATTTATTGTTGATTTTAATATTTTTATTTTCCATATAAATTCCACCTTATTTTATATTCATAGTAAAAAATAACATAATTGAATAAAAGTTAAAACAATAAAATAAATAATTAAGTATATACAAAAGGGGCTAAAATAGGGGCACTATTTGAAAATACATACAACTAGTTCCTAAATATACATTTAGAAACTAATATGACTTAGTCCCCTATTTATAAATATATATTAAAATAATTGATTTTTTATTATAACAAAGTATAATAAAAAAATCGTAATATATACTATTACGATTTTTTTATAGAGTTTAATTCCTTGATTATAAAATGTGAAGCAATTAAAGATAAAAAATAGCTTATAGTCCCATCATTTGTACCGAAAATACCTCCAACTACTAAGAATAGTAAAATTGATAAAATAATGACCTCAACTATGTATACTAATTGATTTATATTAAAATCCAATGTTGTAATCCCCCTTATTTTGAATTCCCCTGTATTTTAGAATTTCTTATTTCCATTATATAAGTATTCTATTCATATTTCAATCACTTTTAATATGATACTCTTCTTTATTTCAGTAATTTATACCATAAAAGGAATTGATATATATAGCTTCAAAATAAATTTTTAAGCTTCTTTATAATAAAACAATAATTTTAAAATTTTTACTAAAAAAATAATCATGCAAATTCAATTTACATGATTATTCATATCAAAATATATACTATCTAGGCTCAATGATTAATTTTATAGCTGTTTTTTGTTCGCCGTCAATTTCTATATCAGTAAATGCAGGAACACATATTAAATCAAGACCACTTGGTGCAACAAAACCTCTTGCTATGGCAATTGATTTTATAGCTTGATTTAAAGCACCTGCACCTATTGCTTGTATCTCTGCACTTCCCTTCTCCCTTAGTACTCCTGCTAAAGCTCCAGCTACAGAGTTAGGATTAGACTTTGATGAAACTTTTAATACTTCCATTTCAATATCCCCCTTGATTTGTTTTATAAAATTATTTTTTATTAAAATGCTACATATATTTAAATGATAAAATAGTATCTTAAAGTACTAAAAAATCGTTATAGTTATATTTCTATATAAAGAAGTCAAATACCTTTATTTATTTTATATAAAAAATATATTTTTGGTAATGTAAATTGATATGATAATTATTTAATTGTACTATTTTTTTTAGAATGTAGATTTTCTTTTTCTTTTTTAAGCTTTGTTAAATATTGTGGTGACAAACCTGTTATTTCTCTTATGAAGTCCATGTTAGAGTTTTTATCTATTAAATTAATAGCCATTTCTCTTTTAGTTGATAAGCATTCATTGTTATTTGGAGGTTTGTTTGTTAAAAGAGGGTTTAATTCAGCTTCATCAGAGTTTTCATCACAAGCTTCTTTAGTAGCCTCTTTTTTGGAAGTTTGTTCATTTAGAGGATTTTTTCTTAATTTATTACTTAATTTGTTAAATGTATATTGAATAAGTGATAATATATCGCTAAATAATATGACTAGTGCTGCTGGTATGAAGTAAATAAGACATCCTAGTAAACCTACAATAGCTGCTGAGTATTTTAAGACTCTATTTATTTTGCTTACTCTCATACCTAGTACTTTTTTATCTTTATAATCTTTTATTACAGGTATGAACATGGCGCTAAGGAAGGTTAATATACATAGAGGATATAATATGTAACTTGAAAGTATTTGGTTGAAGTTTAATGTATCGTAATTGCCACCTAAAGCAGAATATAAGAGAAGGTCTCCATTTAAGTAACCATATATACATGAAACCATGCCTATGACACTTCCTAAGGCTTGGCTATACCATTTGTAAAACTTCATTAAATAAATCACTCCTTGATTATAAAATAGGACTATATAATATGGATATGATTTATATTAATGAAATATTTCTTTTATTAAATTTCTAAATAAAATAAGAAAATATCTTTAAATTTATAATGAAAACATATATAATTTTATTACATTATAAAATACATCAATGAGTGAATAGGAGCATAATATATGACTGAAAGTATAGAAGCTATTTATAAAATATTGTTTTTAGTATTTTCTGTAATGTGGATAGGAAATATATTGTTATTTAGATCTGAGAGGCAAATAATTATTAATCCAATTTTGATACTTATATCTTCTCTTTTAGTGTTCTTACCAAATACAGGTGGAGTTTTATTTGGTTTTGACATTGAAGATATTAAATCTACTTTATATGTAGCTTATTATTTGATCGTTGTATGGGGGATAATTATAACGAGAAGGAAAACAGATTTATTCTAAAAAAAGGCCAAAAGGCCTTTTTTTAATTTGAAGCGAATTTTATTTTACACTAGCTTTTATTATGGTAGTGGCGTTAGGTAGCTTATCTTTGTTTAAGCTTATTACTATGTAATATACACCTTTTTTATTGCCGGCTGTACAAGTTCCTTTTATGTTGTCTACAGATATATTTGCAGGATTGTTTGATTCAATGCATAAATCTATGTCTGAAGGTAATACATTTGTCACTTCCCAGTATTTTGGATAAGCATCTATATTTTTTTTAAGTAGACTTCTTAAGTTTACTTTTTCATTTTTGTCTAGAATTATATGTCTTTTCTTGGATGATAGTTCATATTGATATCTTTCATCACTTATGAAGTTTAAGTCGTAGTCGATTTTTACGCCTTTGTCTATTAAGGTGTTTATGGTGTTGATTTCAGTAAGGTAGTTATTAGCTATGTTTATGTATTTAATTTTATTAAGTGTGGTTATCTCTGGTGGTAAGGAACTTATTTCATTATTCCAAAAGACAAATTTGTCTATGCTTTTTAATGTAGATATGCCTGTAAGGTCTTTTATATCTTCATTGCTGGCATAAAACTCTCCTTCTAAGTTGTTTAACTTAGATATGGTGATGTCTTCGTGGGGAAAATAGTCTTTGACTACTGATCTTAGGTTATCGTCTGGGAATATATATTTTAGCTCCTCTTGGGATAGGGGTATATTATCGTTTTTTATGGATATTAAACCAGTTGAAAGGATTAGCATTAAAATTAATGAGCAAAATTTAATTAACTTCATAATAAAAAACCTCCCACAAAATAGTATATTACTAAATTTCTATGGAAGGTTTTTATTCCCTTGTGGTAGATGATTACTTTCGTACAATTTATTAATGTAAATTTCTACTTCATTTTATTTATTAATGTTATTTTAAAGAATTTATTACTTTTTGTGCTTCACATCTGTATATTTTCATACCTTGAGACATAAATTTATCTTCATATTCTGTAGTTACATTATATACATCTTCATTATTGCCTAAATCTAAACAAATGTTTTTTAATTTCCAAGGATTATTACAGATTTCGTTTAGAGTAAATTCAAATAAACCTTCATTATCTGACTTAAAGTGAACTTCTCCTTTTTCGTTTAATATGTTGTAGTATTTATTTAAGAAAGATGTGTGAGTAAGTCTTCTCTTTGCCCATCTTTTCTTTGGCCAAGGATCACAGAAGTTGATGTATACTCTTTCTAGCTCTCCTTTGTCGAAATACTCTTCTATTTGGTTTACATCACCCCATATAAAGTAGATGTTAGTTAAATTTTGCTCTGCTGCTTTTTCAACAGCTTTTAATAATACTTCTTCTTTGATTTCCATAGCTATATAGTTTATGTCTGGGTTTTCTTTAGCTAGTGTAGTGATAAATTTACCTCTACCAGTACCAAACTCTGCATGGATAGGGTTATTGTTACTAAATCTCTCATGCCACTTACCTTTTAGGCTTTCTATATTTTCTCTTATTACATAATTGTTGTAGCTTAATAATTTTATGTCTGAACCTTTTTTCTTTCTTCTTCTCACTCTATTTACTCCTTTTTAAAAATAATAGAGTACCAGTATAAACTAGTACTCTAATATACATTAATGGCATCCACCTGAACAGCCAGAGCATCCTCCGCCGTCAGTAGGCATATTTTCTACTAAAACAACAAATCCACCTTGTGGCATTTCTTGTATTATTACGTTACCGTAAGTTAAGAATTCATCTTGGTTCATTATGAAGTTTATACCTTCTAATTCACAAGATACGTCTTCTCCTTCTATTTTGTTATCAAGAGCCAATGCAAAGTTTGGTCCTGAACAAGCATAACCTGCAAAGTAAACTCTAACGTTGTTAGGTTTATCTTGATTATCTGCTATTATTTCTTTTAAAGCATTTATAGCTGAATCTGGTGCAAATACTTTCATGTTAAGTCCACCTTTCTTTTAGTTTGTTTATCTTATATATTAGTATACAATAAAATCCAAATTATTTAAACATTAAAATTGTTTTATCTATTGTTAAAATAATCTTTTCGACTTAGAGAGTATACATTGCATTTGATAATTTTATTTTTGACTTTTACATTGTAACTTTTAGAGTATTTAAAATTATATACTTGTAATGGTTTTAGAGAAAATTTATTATCTTCGTATACGACCGTTGTCACTTCTTTTAAATTCAAATCCGTGAAACAATGTGGTAGCATGATGGCAAGAAGCTCTTGTGAAAATTTATTGCCCCAATATTTGGGATTTATACATATGCCAAGCTCCCCTGTTTGTGATCCTATTTTCATATTATTAAAACCCATGTTACCGATGACTTTATTTTCTTTTTTATATACTACTGCATAGTGGGAATATTTATTATTTTCATAGTTGTTTATAAAATAGTTGGAGATGAATTTTTTTGTTTCGTTTATATTTTTGTGGGCTTTTATAGGAAGATATTTTACGACATTTTCTTGGCTTAAATATTCAAAAATATCATTAGCGTCATCTAGTGTTATAGGTCTTAAATATAGTTTTTTTGACTGAAGTATTTTCATATGAGGATAAAGATTTTTATTCATTTTTGCTCCTCCTAAAGACAATTTTATCTTGTAATATTAATATGATTTTTGGTAGGTAATGTTGAGTGATGAGTAAAAGTTTAAGGTGTGGGACGTTTAGTTTTATGGATATTTTATATAGTAATTTGATAAAAGAAAGATTGTATTAATATAAAAAATATCTATAGAAGATATTAAGACATAAAATATATACTTTTATGCCTTTTTAGTTAAAGTGTTGATATTCCAATGCTTTATGGAGTTTAAAATGTCAGTATGTCAGTGGATTGTCAGTAAAAAAATTACTTTTTTCTGAGTTTTGTGGTAAAATAAATATAGAAAAATAGAAATTTTTAAACAGGGAGATTCGAAAATGAGTAGAGTTTTTTTAAGAAAAAGAAGTAAAAATTACATAGTTTATTTGGAGTATTTTGACAAAGAAACTAATAAAAGAAAACAGAAAAATATGGGATCTTACCCTTTAAAAAGAGATGCAAATAAGAGGTTAAATGAGGTAAAAGAAGAGATATATAAGGAAGAATTATTGCTTCCAAACGAGATGATTTTGCAAGATTTTTTATTAGATTTCTTAGAAAAATACAAGATGAATTTATCAATTACGACATATAATTGTTACATGAGAATCTGTAAAAAATACATAATTCCCCTTCTTGGAGATATAAAATTATGCGATATTAGACCTATTCATATACAAAATTATGTGGATGATTTGCTAGATTTACTTACACCACAGACCATAAAAGTCCACTTAAATATACTAAATTTAGCACTAAAAAGAGCTTATAGATTGAAGTTAATTAAAGAAAATGTGGTACAATTTGTGGAAGTTCCTAAGAATAAAAAGTATAAAAATGAGATTTATAACGCTGAAGATATAAAAAAATTACTGGAAAAATCCCGTGAAACATCCTTAGAATTACCTATAATTCTTGCCAGCGGACTGGGGTTAAGGATATCAGAAATACTCGGACTTACGTGGAATAATATAGATTTTAATGATTTTACCATTACAATTGACAAAATAACAGTGCGAGATAAGGGTCAAGTTATACTAAAAGAGCCTAAAACTGAGTCATCTATTAGGACAATTTCTGCTCCAAAAGAGATAATTTTGATACTAAAACAGCTAAAAAAAGACAGATTGGCAGCTAAATTAAGGGGCGAAAAATCACATAGAGAGCTTATTTTTTATGATAAAAATCTAAATCCCATAGCTCAAGATGTCCTTAGTAAGAAGTTTAGATACTTTTTACAGGAGAATAATCTGAAACATATAAGATTTCACGACCTTCGTCACTCTCATGTTACCATGCTTATAGATGCAAAAGTCCCTATAAAAGTTATATCTGAGAGGGTGGGACACTCTAATGTTAATACAACTTTGAACATCTACTCTCATGCTCTTAGGGAAATGGATCAAGAAGCGTCAGATAAAATTTCTGATACTTTATTTAACAATGAAAGAAAAATGGGATAATTTATATTTATTTTTAAGAAAGTGCGAAAATCAAACTTTTTAAACGGTGATTTGAAGGGGTTGGAGATGATAAAAGGATGAAGTCATCGATGAGGTATATGAAAGCTCTTATAATCTAAATAAATGAATTTTGGCAGATTTCTTATAAAATAGCATTATTTTTTGATAAAATACCAATATAAAAACTATAAAAAGTTACCATAACAATATTATGGTAACTTTTTATTATAAGGAGATTATTTTATACAAAGTACACTGTTTTAAGTATATCTAAAATATAATAGTGAGTTTTAGTTTTAAAAGGATGGATTCTCATAATTTTATTATGTAAACTTATCCATTTTATTAAATCAAAAACGTAAGAAAGTTAACGAATTTAACAAGGATTTAAAGCACCTAGAAAAAACCCTTAATACATTTAATCATTTAAATATATAAAACCTTTATAGAGCCAAATAAATAGCTTTTGGTGAAATTGGCTAAAAAATCAAAAAAAACATCGTAAAATTTTAAGATTTATAAAACGAAAAGTTACCATAATGTAATTATGTAAACCTATTCTCTATTAAATCATCTTTTTATATTTAAAAAATAAAAAACTAACAAGAGGAATTAAAACAATGACCAAAAGGGCTATTTTATATCCATGTATATAATTGAGTTCAGGCATGTATTTAAAATTCATACCATAAACGCCAGTTATAATAGTTATGGGTACACTTATACCTGTAAGTATGGTCAGCTTCGTTATAAGATTATTTGTTTTTTCCGAAACCTTAGAAGAATAAATATCAAGAAGCTTATCTGCCAGTTCTCTCGTACTTAAGGAAAAACTATACAACTTGTCTATGGAATCATCAACGCCCTTCAACAGTTTTATAAACTCCTTTTCCATATATATACCCCTTGAGTTTTCATCAGAAAAAAACTCCATGCCCTCCTTTGTCAAAGTATCCATAATATAAGTTAAAGGTCTTATGTTTTTTACACATATTCTACACATTGATCTAATATGACTTATTTTAAGTGATATGTCTTCGTTTATCTCACTTAGTATTTCGTCTTCCAACTGAAGTATCTCATCCTCTATCTTTTCCAAGTTTTCAAATTGGTTTGATATTATTATTCTGAGAATAGTGGAAAATACTATTAGTAATGATAAGGTAAGATTTGATTTATAGTAAAAACTTTCATCCATCAACTCTTTTATTTGTTTGTAAATTTCATTTCTTTTTCTCAAAACAACAATAATGTACTTCTCAGATAAAAATATGTTAATCTCCTCCATAATTATATCTTCTTCTAAAACTTGAAAATTGTTCAAAGTGAAAAATATATGATGATCAAATATGTTCACTTTAACTTTTTCATCAAACATTAAACAGTCTTTGTAAGTGTCTTCGTCTATATTCAAGTTATTTTTGAGGAACTTCAACTCCCAAGGGTTGCATATTATAAAGTGATAATCTTCATTTAATTCTATATTGTATGTATCTTTGTTTATTTCTTTTGTATTTAAGTTTAATATATGCATTTATATATTTCGCTCCTTGATAAAAGTAAATTAGCACTATTTACTTAGTTTTATACCTTTTTCTTCTTATTATTCAGTGAAAATTATCAAAAGGTTTATTATAATTAAATTATGTTAACTAAAATTCGCATAAAAAGGAAGAAGTGCTATTTTCACTCAATAAGAACGAATGTTCTTATTGGCTAAAAGTAGCACTTAAGTTTACTTTTTTGCAAAATAAAAGACAGATTTCTTTAATCTGCCTTCTTTTATACTTATTTAATTTTCAGTTCTTTTTCAACTATATCCAAAAATTCCTTTTTAACAAGAGCAGGATTTATAAAAGATAAATCAGGTTTAGTTAAAAGATTTTTATAATTATCAGATATTTGCTTTGGCATTAAGTGTTCAAATTCATAAGAAAGTATGTCGTCATCTATTGCAAATACTTGCTTTAAATCTTTTTCACTTAAAGGCTCTTTAATGAATTTTTGCCAAATAATATTTTGAAGTTTATCTTCTATAATTAGATACTCAGGTAGTTTTGGTTTAACTGGTCTAGTTATATCTGATAAATAAGCTTCACTACCATCATGAAATAAACAAGCTAGTTGAACTTTTTTAGAATAATTTCTAGCTTTTGCCTCTCTATAACATGATATAGAATGTTGGCCCACTGAGTAAAAATGCTTAACATGGCCGTTACCTCTGCATAGTAGCGATAGAGCATGTGCTATATCGACTATATCAATGCCATCTATATTTGGATTAGTTGGATCAAATAATTTTCCAGTATATGTTGTAATTTCACTCATAAAATTCTCCTAAAATTGTGTCAAAGTCTAGTTATTGTCAATAACAGAGTTACTTTAACATAATTTATGAATAGTGCAATTGAATTGTTACACTTTTGCATAAATTTATCCTAATAATATATTTCTTAATTCTTTGTAGTTGCTTATTTCATAAGTTGGACTTAAATCGCTTTTGTTTTCTTTTTTATTTGGGTTATACCAACAAGTATCTATATTATAGTTTATTCCACCTTTTATATCTGAGCTAAGATTGTCTCCAATCATAAGAATCTCGTCTTTGTTAAATTCTCCAAGGTTACCTATAGCATGTTCAAATATGTCTGGATGTGGTTTTGCTATGCCTATTTCTTCTGAGATTACAATGTCTTTGAAGTATTTGGCTATAGATGATTTTTTTATTCTTCTTTCTTGAACTATTGTAAGTCCGTTAGTAACTATTGAAAGAATGTATTTGTCGCTTAAATCTTTTATAAGTTTTCTTGCTCCTTCAAATAAAAATGACCCATCGCCTAGGTACTTCATGTAAGTTGTGGCAAAATCATTTTCATCAAAACTCATATCTATTTTATCGATAAATCTTTTAAATCTCTCTGTTTTTAGTTTTTCTTGTGTTATAAGTCCTTGTTCTAGTTCTTTCCAGATGGCTGAGTTTATTTTTTCGTAAGTATTAAAATGGTAGTTTTCATCGTAGTCAACACCAAAATCTATCATAGTGTTTTTGAAAGCTTCTCTTTCAGCTTTTTTGAAATCAAATAATGTCTCGTCTGCATCAAATAATATAACTTTGTATTTCATAATTAATTCTCCTAAGTTGTTTTAAAATCTTTTAATCAATCTTCTATTTCTCCACAGTTTGAAATTTCACATCCACTCTCATCAACTATTTTATAGGATTGTTGAATACCTCCAATTGAGGCTTACCCATCTAATCCTAGTAAATAGGATCTACTTTAAAAGAAATTATTTTAAACTGGTCTTCCGAAATATGTTTGTTTTCCGCTTTCTATAAGATATCTAATATGACACTTCTCATACTCATCTTCTCCGCTATTTAACCACCAATAATCTTCTAAGCTCATGCCTTTATTAGCTTTGCAAATAGTCCATGCATCATAAAAATTAAGACCCATCTTATTTTTATATATATTATTATATCATACTACACAGACTTATAAACAAGCTTTGCCATGTATATAAAATAAATTATATTTTATTACAGTGAATGTCACGATAAATAAAAACACCTATTGCAAATAAACATATAGCAACTCTAGTTATATCCACAATGCCATAATAATTTGATGTTAAAATTTCTTCCACGAACTTCTTTCTCTTTTAGCTATATTAGCTAACCTCGTGATATCTAATTTATAGAACGAAGAGTAGAAATTAATTAGTTTTTACCCTCCGTTAAAAATATTCTTTAAATAACTCTTTAGCAATATTCATATTGTATCCATCCTCACCACGCCAATCTTCAATATATCCAAAATCAGTGTCCCTACCTCTAGTTGGTCTTTCTTTTTTAGGTTCGAGAATAAGAATTTTGATATCTTCATCATTTGGTTTTGTTATCACTATATTTCTATCTAATTCTATATTAAAAGCACTACTTAAACCTAAATTTTCGCATATTTGGCAATAAAAATTACCTGATTTAAAGTCATGTTTTATTAAACTTTCTGCTTGTATATAACTTGATAATATACTTCTATTATATACATTTCTAGTGGATAAACTTGATACAAATATGTCTACTACACTTTGTTTAGAGAATTGATTTAGTAACTTGTTTATCTTGCAAATACAATCATCATGACTTATACTTTCAACATCTAACGTAAACATCGTTCCCTTTTTACAAGCATAATTATAATCTTCTTCAGTTATAAGTCTTTCATTTTCATCAAGCCATCCATTTTTCCAGTAATACTTATATAAAATTTGTTTTGCCTTCTTGTCCACTTTATTTTTAACTATTTAATTATAAATTCTTTTAAAATAAATGATATTTGTAGATTATAATTAAATATTTTTTCCTTTCTTATATTTCACAATATCTAACCATTACGAACTTAATTATATTATATATAATAAATCCCTTATTTTTTATTATAGTAAAGTTGATTACTCATCTTCGTGAAAATATTCAGATTCTTCTATTTCTTTACATGTTACTAGATACATCCATATTTTGCAATATGAAACAAAGTAAAATTCAAAGGCACTCAAAGAAAGTATATATTAATTGTGATTGTTGGAATAATATGGTAATATTATGAAAGTATACTGCAAATTTAGGTTTATATGCAAAAACATATAAAAAATAATTCATATTTCTATATACTTATACAAATTAAGAAAGAAGGTGTACAATGGATAATTTAAAAGATAAAATTTGGGCTGTTGTTGGTGATAGTTTGAGATACTATATGTGGGTGTATTAATAAAGTATTAGATAATTTATTTACTAAATTCCCCACGACGCCAATAGGTATAGTATCACCTACTCCGTGGTATAAGTTTCCGACTACAGCACCTAATAATGATATGGAATTATATGTACAAAAGTTAGAATTAATATGTAAACGTAGAGATGTGGTATATACGTACAATATAATTAATGCTAAGATAGTATTATAGGAGGTTAATATATGGATAGTTTATTGGATATAATTATTAAAACATGTGATTTAGTGATACAATTTTTCTCTGGTGATGAATGGGAAAAAATATTTAAACATAAGTAAGTTATAATGATAGTTTAAAACTTCAAATGAGTGCTTAATTATGAAAAAACTATTAAATAACTTTAGTTATAATTTGATTCTTTACAGAAAAGTAGTTTTTTTAAAACTAGAAAAGCAGAAGCTATGCTCCTGCTTTTTGTTCACATTATATTAAATCTGAGAACTATTTATTCTCTAGATTACTAATCCTTTTTTCTAATTCTGAAATTTTATTATTCGTTGATTTACTTCTTTTGAAAAATATTATAATAGCAATGAATATTAAAATTACAGGTACTAACGCTAATATAAGTGTATTAAATATTTGAAAGAAAAATTCTGGTGAAATTGATATCATAACCTAAAGCCCCCTTTTTATCTATATGTAAATTTATACCAATTATAACATAAGTTAAAATTTTATAAAACAATATCTTGTATTAAGATTATTTAATTCGATAAAAATTCTTAGAGTTAGTAAAATCAAAAAATTTTAAGTAATCATTATTAAAAAAAATCAACACAATAAAACTTATAGCTGATATGTCAAAACATAAATCTCCTGGTAATGGTAATTTAGGAACATTTTCTAATTTAACTATTTTTTTATTATTAATAATAATTTTATCGTAATCAAGTTCATATCTATTGTCATTTACAAATGTATTATACTTATCAAAATAATTAATATTGCCCACATATTCATTTGTCTCATATTTCTTATCAACTTTTTTTTTTATTCAAATCAATTATATCTACTGTAAATCCATCACTATGTATATTAGGTATGACTATATTTAATAATCCATTTGAATCAATATAAAAATCATACACTGATTTAGCATAAGTACCTATTGTATAAAGATACTTTCCATCTTTATTAAATATTTGAATCCAATTATTAAATTCTGTTCCTATATAATAGTTTTCATCGCTATCAACCATAAATTTACTTAAATTATAAATGGGGAATCTTTTTTCATAAATAATTTGAGTTCTTTTTGGGATAATATTTAACTCACTGTACATTCCTCCTATAACTGATGTTATGAATATTAAAAAAAGTATAATATTAATTTTTACTCTATTTTTTTTCATATCTAATTTCTCCATATTCTAACTTTTTAACACTCGACTAATATTTCCATAACCAGTTAAATATTTTTATATACTTTTACTGACTTAGAATTTGATTTAGATTCTTCAAAGATTCATAATATCTTCATCAGGTAGAAAAGCAGAAGCTATGCTCCTGCTTTTTGTTCACATTATATTAATATTGTAAAGTATGTTAATTTAAAACTATTTTATACCAAATACTTCTAATGTAACTATGTTGTCTTCATTATATATGACGATAGATATGAATTGATTTTTTTCATACATATCTATTTCATATCCATTTTTTGAGTATGCCCTTCCTATACATGTATATATAGCCTCTGAAAAATCCGAATCATAGCTATCAGGTTTTTCAATATCTATGCCTAATTCATAAAAAAAATTTGTTAATTCAGATAATTGTTTATCTTTGTTAATTATATTATCTAATCTATTTTCATAAATTAGTTTAGTTTTTTGTATGTCAATATCAAATTTCCAATCATACTTTTCTATTATCATAATAAATTTTCTCTAATATTATTAATAAAGTTCATAATATAAAACAATTGTCCATTATTATTCATGACATTTACCCAAATATTTCATTTTTATAGCCATAAACTTTAATAAATAGTTTACTATCCAAAACGTACCAATATAATAAAGTGTAAAAAGGCCTGAGTTGGAATGAATATAAATAATTAAAGTCTCTAATATTAATAAAATACAATTTAATACACAAAATAGTAATTGCATTTTATAATAATCATCTTTTAAAACAGTTACCTTTTCTTTTCCATCCATCACAGCATATATGATACTTTTCTTTTTGTAGGATATTATACTATATACTAAGAAAATCAATGCTATACTTATATAGGATATGGATAGAATATTCAACATAACAATCCCTCCCTTTATCTACTAAAAATTGTGTACCTATTATTATACACTAAAACCAAAATTTGGAATACTATTATTTATTAAATCTGCGTTTTATTTGGCAACATGGTTACAACGGGCTCTAATGTGGAAACAAGAGATGCAACCGACGGTCCAGTTATCTCCATACCAGTAAAAAGCGCTTTAAAAAGTGCTACTTTTTAGCTTAAAGAACAAATGTTCTGATGTGTAAAAAGTAGCACTTTGACATTTTCTATACTTTACTTTCCTTTACCAAATCCCTTATCCTGCGATTGCTCAACTTATACTTAATCCTAAGAGCATCAATATTTTTTCCATTGTAATCCTTCAAAATAGCTGCATTTCTAATTCCTTGAGTTGCCCTTTTATATACGGGAATATATATGCTACTTCCCCCATACATCTTGCAAATCTTCAAAAAGTTCTCCTCACCTATCATATCAACCATACTGTGCAAATAATAAGGTATGTACTCTTTTAAAAGATCCATATTATCACTCTCCTTTTTTAACAAGTAACATAACGAACGGCTTTTTTCTATATATGTTCTATACAGTAATACCTAGCTTAATAATAAAATATATATAAAATACATCAATAGTATATTTCTCGTTAACTCGTTAAGAAAAGTGACCAAAGTATTGAAATCAACCCATATTTTCTTCTTAACGAGTTTCTTAACAAGCTCTTAACGAGCCTTTAACGAGATTTTAAAATACGCTCATAACATCTTTGTGTGCCGTACATAGTAAAATTTCTAACACCTGTTTTATTTTTAGAATATTTTTGCCAACTATCAATTTTCTTCATAATTGAACTTATAACATAGGAATCTGTTAGTTTCATAGATGCTATATCATAACAAAAACACTCTGCCCATATTTCCATATTGCAAACTATATCTCTTTTTACAGTGCCAGTAGTGGAGCTATCTCCTTTTAAGAAATTTCTTCTTTCATATAAATCCATTTCATCCCAGTTTTCTGGAATCAATGTATTCAAATATTTGCGAACAAGTCCCTCCCTTTCATCACCTTCCATGGCATCTATTTGCTCTTTAGTAGCAATTTCTTTTTCCTCTCCTTCAAGATAAAGTTTTTCGCCTTGATTATATAAATACATTGCTTCTGCCCAAATCTTATCCACATCTTCTTTTGTAAGTGACCAGGCTTTTTTAGGAGAGTTGCCGCTTACTTTTACTGGCCAAAAACGTCTATTTCCTGTTATATCACGAAGAAATCCACCTTCTGCATTGGTTGAGCCTACGATTATACATTGGCGAGGATGATTTTCCACAGCAACTCCATAGCTGGCACGATATTTATCGTCTGTTCTTGATATGAATGATTTTATAGTTTCCACGTCCATTTTCTTCATACCAGCCAGCTCGCCAAGTTCCAATATCCAATATCCTTGTAGTTTTTCTGCACCAGATTTGTCTTTCATATCAGTTATTGTTAAACTATCAGAAAACCAATTTCCACTAAGTTTTTCAAAGAAAGTAGATTTACCTATGCCTTGTGGCCCATTTAGTATTAATACTGTGTCAAACTTAATACCAGGCTCATAAATTCTCGATACTGCAGCTATTAAGGTTTTCCTAATTACTGCTCTTGTATAGGAATTATCCTCTGCACCTAAGTAATCCATAAGCAAAGTATCAATTCTTTTTACATTATCCCACAAAGGTAAATTATCAAGATATTCTCTTATAGGATGATAAGAACGTTTTGCTGCCACGGATAAAAGGGCATCTTTAGTTTTTGCTGGGGCGTATATATTGTAGATTTGACTAAGATATACTTTTAGAGAAGCTGTATCAGAATCACTCCAGCCAGGTTTTACTTGTTCCCATGGCAAATTGCCTCTCACATCTATGCCATCACGGTGGCAGTTAAAAGCTACATTTTGAAGATTTTCATCACATTCAAATATTACTACTAAATTATCTAAATTTTGTATTATGTTTCCCTGTTTATCAAGTTGTAAGTTGACTTGCCAGTTTAAATCATCCGAATTACTCAAAACAGAAAAATCTTGTGTAGCACTATTTTTTCTATCTTTTATAAGTTGTAGTTTTACTTTTTCATCTTTTAATATGAAGTTTACCATATCATTGTAAGAAGTCTTTTTGTTATCGCCGAATTTATGTATTTTTACTAAATCAAAAGCATTTAAACGCTTACCATAGGCTATGTCCGTGCTGTGATGAGAATAAGCAAATTTGTCATCATATACAACAAGTCCAGCAGATGACTTTGCTGGAATATAGTCGTATCTATTTTCTATGGCAGATATACTATAAACATCACTTAGAAACTTTTCTATGGCTTCACTTATGCTATAAGCTCTACAAAATGAGCCTACTATGTTTTGTTTTTGCAAAGGGTCTTCTTGGTTGTTATTTGAAAAATCATCTGAGAAGCTTGAATTTAATCTGTTTTCGTATTTTGATAAATAATAGTTTACATCTAATAATTTTCCATCTATTTTTTTATAAACAAATTCCCCGTCTGAAGAAGTGGAAGGCCAATACATTAGTCTACTTGCTTCATAAGTGCTTTTATCAAATAAATCCTCTCCTATTTCTTTTATAACTTCTTTTGATAAAACTTCATATTCCTTTTCATTTACATGACGACTAAGGGGTATAATCAAACGATATCTGGGGCTTTCTTTTCTGTGTTTATGAGTGGAGTATATACAGCAAGCAAAATCAAAAAACATTTCCAACTCTTCTAGTATGTTTTCTCTGCCATAGTCCATATCGAGAGTTATAAGACTTCTACTCTCCACGCACCCCTTTTTTCTTCTATTATCTTTGAGACTTCCTGCCACAAATCCACCCACATCTTTTATATCGTCTTGTATTTGTTTTTCAAAAGAATCATACTGGGCCATAGTTTCACTTGTTCTTTTAGTATGACTTACTTTGTCACAAAACTTCTCCCATGACATTTCCTTATTTTCACCTAGTTTTTCTTTTCTACTATTAAAAACTGTAATCTTCATAAGTTTCCTCCTTCGTTAATTTCTATGATTCATATTACTTTCTATAAAATTCACATTTATAGCCTTCTGCTTTTAAAGATAAATCTTTAGCCCAAGGTGGAGAGATTGTCATCAAGTTACAAATTTCTTCTACAGATGATTTATTATTTTCAACTTCTACAACAACCTCATCATGGACATGAAGAACAACCCTAAAATTTTTATTATGGAGATTTTTTATAGCTTCACATAGCAAATCTCTGGCAATGGCTTGAACTATATTTTCCACAAACTTAGCACCGTAGCTTTCTATTTGAGCCCATTTTTTATTGCTATTTACACCTTCATAAACAATGGAGCTTTTGTTGAATTTATTTGTAGCAATTTTAGGATTTCTATAACAAAGCTTTCTTTTGCTAGGCAAAAGAATAAAAAGCATATTGTTTTCATAAATAAACTGTAAATTATATAATTTCATGGGCACTTTATTGATAATTACTTTTTTAATAATTTTATCAACTTCATACCATAAATAAGTAATATGGGGATTGGCATTTCTCCAAGCATTTACTAAGCTTTGCAGTTCTTCTTCTTTTAAAAAAGATGTAGCCCCCATGGCTTTTAATGCTCCCACAGAACCTCCATATCCTAAGGCCAGCTCGGCAATTTTTCCTTTATCTCTCAGGTGGCTATTTTCACCATTTTTCTCCACTTTTACCTTAAACATTTTGCTGGCAGACTCACAATATATATCTCCCCCTTTTTCAAATACTTCCATACGCCATTTTTCCTTTGATAGCCAAGATAGCACCCTAGCTTCTATGGCAGAAAAATCGGCAACTATAAATTCACATCCCTCCTTTGGTATAAAAGCAGTTCTAATCAACTGAGATAGCACATCTTCCACACTGTCGTATAAAAAGTCCAAATCCTCACCATGACCACATTTTACTAAATCCCTTGCAACTTCCAAGTCGCTCAAATAATTTTTAGGCAGATTTTGCACCTGTATAAGTCTTCCTGCATATCTGCCTGTTTTTGTACCATAAAACTGAATAAGCCCCCTAGCACGCTTGTCTTTTCCCATGACATTTTCCATGGCAACATACTTTTTCACACTGGATTTACACAGTTCTTGTCTTAGTTTTAAAACTTCTTTTACATCTTTATTTAAATTAGGTAAAACTTCTCTTAGGTATTTTTTATCAAGAGATAAAAGAGAGAGATTTTGTTTTTTTAGATAATTTTTCATTTCAACAATGGAATGGGGATTTTCTATTTGAGTTAAATTTTTTAACTTTTCTTTTACATTCTTCTTATATTTTTCATCACAAATTAAAGCTTCTCTCACAAAGTCTTTGTCAATCATAATACCTCTGTCGTTGATTATTTGGTCAAGATAATAATTTTCCCACTCACTATCTGGCAAGTTGTATTTCTTTAGCCTTTTTTGAATTTCCATTTCCACCAGCACATCTCTTTTGTTGTATTCTTTGAAAATTTCCCATTTTAACTTATCATCAGTAGGCAAATTTCTTTTGTTTTCTTTATTAGGACAGCAAAAATATTTAATTAGACTTTTGCCTTCTTTTAACTTTTGATAAGGAAGATTTAGCACACTTCCCACAGCTTCCAGAGATAAGGGCAAACCAACATAAGCTGACAAAACCATACTACATCTCCACCCCACAAGACTTAAATCTTCTCTTAAATATTTTGACAAACAAACTCTCTCAAAATTAGCATTAAATGCCCACTTTTTCACATGAATATCTTTAAGGGCTAACTTTATATCTTGAGGAATTTCCTCCCCCTTAGTTAAATCAATTACTTTTATTTCACCATAATCTACAGAGTAAGCAAATAAAAGTATGTCAAAATCCTTACTTTCAGCATATTTATAAACTCCACTCTTACTAAGATCCACACTGGAATAAGTCTCTATATCCAAACTAATACTTTCCATAAATATTCCTCCATTTTAAAGAAGTCATAAAAATTTATTTTGCTAAATTAATATGACTTCTTTTATGTAATTTAGTTTTAAGCAACGGACGCAGTCGTTGGCACCTGACTAAGGGGAATTTTAACTAGTCTAAAAAGCTTTCTTCCAATACATTAAAATCTTCCTTTGCACTGCTCCTACTCCCCACCAGTCTATCCCCATCTGCCACCTTTTGAATATTCAACAAACCACAACCAACACCCACATTGCCACCCTTATTAAAAGGATAAAATCTCAAAGATACCCTCGCAAAAACTCCAGAATACACCTCATCGTGATTTAATATAAACTTAAGATTTCTATCAACTATTTGAGGCTGAATTACACTGCTGGCATTAATAAAAAACTTATTTTTATAAGCATCTTCCTCCATTTCATCTCCCTTTCTCAAAGGAAGTTTCAACAAAGATTTCTCTGTTACATAATTAGGAAATTTTTTCACACCTTCTTCTATTGCTGCGTCAACACCCCTATTTATTTTTTCTAAAGTATCTTTGTCATCTTCATCAATAATGATAGAAACAGAGTACTTTTCCACCCCATTTATAGATTTTGGCTCCCACACATAAGCATAAGAAAGCCTAACCACATTTGTAACTACTTTTGTTTTATCCATAATATTTTTCCTCCTTAAAATTTTTCAATCTTTTCTAAAATCTCTTCATAGTACTTGCTGTCAATTTCACTTAATTTATGACAACCATAGTAATTGATTAAATCTTTCACCTTATCAGTGAAACCTTCTTTACTTTTTCTAGCCAAAACAGCTCTCACTTCTTCCAATGTGAGAATTTTTTCTTCCTTATTATTGTCTTTTGAATTTTCAAGTTGAGTGATTTTTTCCAGCGTATTAGTCAAAGCTTTCATATCATCAATTAAGTTTTGCATCAACTTCATTTTTTCCATAAGTAAAACCTCCATTTTTAATATATAGACCAAAGAAAAAAGACGAGCAAGTAGTATAAAAATACTAATTTGCCCGTCTAGCGGTTCTAAATGTATTATCTATTTGTTTACTGTACTGTTTTCTACATCATATGTGTTATCATTATTAAAACTAATAACTGTTTTTATGCCTTTTTTTATAATTTCCACACTTTTTTTATGCTTATCTACATAGCAAACAGTTTTATTAGCGGAATTTTTTATTCTATCCAACTATATCACCTCCTTGAGAAATTTTAATATTTTAAATTTACTCTTGTTGTGTGTCGTGTGTTGTTTTCTTTGGTCTTATTACTTTATGTTTAACACTGTTAAACATTTGCTAAACACCTGCTTAGCAAAGAATATTTTAAAGAATTATTCAAATTTGTATGAACATTGTTCTTTATGGCCTGTCCAAAGAGACCCTACACTGTAAGATTTAATCTATCAGCTTACCTTTATACGCTTAGGTTGTTTTATCTGTGATGTCATTAAGTGATTTATGTCTGTTATATTAGCTTTTTTTAGGATATTAAGTGCTGCATTTATATCAGCATTAAGTATTACATTTGTGGAAGATTTGTACTGACCTCTACTTATTCTTTCTCCCTTAAATTCATAATTTTTTAGATTTTCAACATTTATATTAGGCAATATGTCATCAGCTAGAAAATCACTTTTGCTAGTATAACTTTCTTCTTGTTTAATAAAGTCTATATCGTAAATTTTACATTTATGTTCTAGTTTATTTTTTAAATTTCTCATAGGTAAATTTCCGAATTTATCATAATATTTTTTTTCTTGTAAATTGTTTTTTCTAATTGTTTTATTAAATCCCACAACTACCTTTCCAATATCATTTAAAGTACAATAATCCATAAGTATTTTTACAGCTTTGTTGTAATAATCATTAATTTGCCTATTTCTCTTATCTAAAATTTTCTTTTGCTGCTTAGTAGTTGTCTTTATATTTTGTTTTTCTTTTATTCTATTTATTTTCGTATGTTGTTTAATTACCCATCGATTATAGGATTTTAATTTTTTTCCATCAACTAAAAAGGTATCTCCTGAATTGGTAACACAAGAACAAAGATTATTTACACCTAAATCTATGGCAAGTACATTGTTTTTATTTAATTTACCTTCGTATTTTTCAATTTCATAAGTATAATGAACTACGAAGAACCTTGCATTATTCTTGGGTATAATTCTGATACTTTTAATCTTTTTATCTAGAATGTTCTTTGGAACTTTTATGGTTATTTTTCCATAGGTTTGCTTAAATGTAGGACTTAATGGTATGTCTAAAGTTCCATCCTTTTTAATTCTAATTTGCCCTATTACTATACTAAAATAGCTATTTTTAGGAAGATAGTTAGGCAGTTTTAAACTTCTAAAATCATATTTACCTTTTTTAACTAGATTCATTAATCCAAAAAAGGCTTTAAAAGACTTATCTGCTTCTTTTAGAATTTGTTGTGCCACATTACTGTTTAATAATTTATAATTGTAATTTTCTTTGCATAAAGGATAGTTTGCTTGATAGCTCAGATATTCTCCTTCAATAAAGTAATGTTGTCTAACATTGTAACATCCCACATTATAGAGATTTTTAGCTATAAAACAAAGAGTTTTTAAAGCTTCATATTCTTTACTAGTGAGATTCTTTAGCTGTTGGGTCTGTGTTCCATATATTTTATCTCTAACTGCCTGCTTACCTTTTTTCATTATAAAATTCTCCCTCCTTTCTATTTTTTACTAAAACAATTACCTCTTTAGTAAAATTCTAGCACAGTATAGTTAGAATAGAAACAAGTTTTCGATAAAATTTGTAGAAACAGTTTTAAACTGTATTTCCACCTTTTTTGATAAGATTTAAATAAAGGTGGATGACCACCAATATAAAGGAGGTTTTATTATGGCTGTTATTTCCACACCAAACGCCACTTCTGTAAAGGTGAAATTTGATCATGGAGCAGATGTAAACGGTGACAGAATTATAAAAACTAAGACATTGACTAACATAAAATCTAGTGCATCAAATGATGATATTATGGCTGTTGTAAATGCCATAGTGGGCTTACAAAAACATACTTTAAGTGCTACTAATCGTGTGGACAACTCGTCTTTATCTGAATAATAATTTTAAGGAGGTTATATTATGGAAGAAAATAAACTTGTCATGGTTTTTAAAAATACTTTGGGCAACAGTTTTTCCATAACTGTGGACGACCCTAAAACTGATTTGGAGGAACAAGAAATAATCGATGCTATGAACTTAATTAAGTCTAAAAATATATTCCAACCAAAGGGATATGACATAGCTGAGTGCGTTTCTGCCAAAGTTGTGGACTCTACTGTTACAGAATACGATCTTGTTGTCTAATGATTAAGAGGTGATTATATGGCTAACTTTCAAGCTATCGTGGCAAACTTGGGATTTCCCATTGCTATATCACTGTATTTGCTAGTGAGAATAGAGGGCAAACTCCAAGCTTTGACAGATAGTATAAATGAGTTGTCTCATAATATCACTAAAATGAGATAAATTTGCTTCTCCCCTTAAGTGTGTGAGTTCTTAGGAATTTGCACACTTTTTAAGTAATATATAAAGTTGCTACTTCTATGAAGCACTTAAATAAGGTGAATTTTTGGAGGTAATTATGAAAAGAGAATCTGGTTTTGTTTTATTTGATAATATAAATGAATTTGAAAAATATCTACATGATGAAAAAGTCACTCGTAAAATAAGCAGACTGCAAGTTCATCATATGTCTTTGCCAAACTATCACACTTGGGATACTACGGACAAAAGAATTTATAAAAATAATAGAGAGCTGGGTCGCACCAAGGCACTAGATGATTTTGGCAAAAACAAGTGGCACTACAAAGACTGTAATAACCACTATATTGCTCAGCATTTTAATATCTTCCCCAACGGCAAAATAACAACAGGCAGAAGTCTAAACTCCAAACCAATTGGCATTACTGGTTGGAACGACTATGCCATCTGCGTAGAGATATACGGTGATTTTGACAAAGACATTATGACATCTTCCCAAAGGGAAAGTGTCGTTGCCCTTTATGCTCTACTTTGCAAAAAATTCAACTTAAAACCAAGCACCAATACCATAAGAGCCCACTGCTGGTTCACATCTGGTGGTACTTATCTTGGTGATTATTATAAAAGCAAATCGGCAAAAACTTGCCCCGGTATCAACTTTATGAACTTTGGCAACTCTCGCTCAGCTTTTATTAATAACTTCTATCCACTAATTGAAGGTTACCTTTCTAATAAGAAGAAAGATAATGATAAATTTGTAAAAATGGTTAAAAATATCTCCCATGAAAAACTAAACATAAGATCTTCCCCCAACTGGAATGGAAAAATTATAGGCAAACTAAACCCAAATGATAGCCTAACTTATGAGTCAGGCCCCCTATCTGCCAAGGGCGACACTACAAAAATGTACAAATGCAAAAACAACTCCTACATCACAGCCAGTAGCAAATACACAAAAATTATAACCATAAAAAAATAGTCTGGAATTTTCCCAGACTATTTTTACTATTATAGATTATGTAGAACTTCACGAACTTTTAATTCTATAAAATCATTAGATGATTTCTGTTCTTTAAATTTTAATTTATTATAAATAAACTCTGGTATTGAAACATTATTTAATCTATAATTTCTTATATGTAATTGTATATTTAAAGATTCCTCTTTTATTTTTCTCTTATTGTACTTTTTACCCTTTTCCTCTATATTTATATACAAAGCAGATATTATGTCTTCTGCCTCATCTATAGTTTTTGATACAATATTATTTTGCCTAATTATTTTAAATAATTCTACAACTATAGGAACTAAAGTTAATATATTTAAATATGACTCTTTAAATAAGAATATTTTTATACTAGTTAAAGTTATTAATAAAATAATTATAACTATTAGTAGTTTTGAATATAATTTTCTTTGTCTTTTTTCCCATCTAATATTCTCATTTTGACAGACTATCCTTGCTATATCTAATGGAAGCTCAGAAACATCTGAATACCAATTATAAACTGTAAATTTATAATCAGGATCTATTGATTTCTCATAATCTTCTTTATTTGATATGATAATATCATTTGCTTTATTATCTAATTTAAGTAAATTAGGTATTATATTTTTATCTTTTTTCAGTCCAAATAACGACCTATCTATATAATCTTGGTAGTCAACTGCCAATGCTTTAATTTTATCACCTATTGATTCGGTTACAAATACAATAATTGTAGCAATAGTAGAAATAACTAGCTTTATATTGTCAAATTTCTCTGAAGAATACGGTATTATTCCTAATAGCCAAACAATTATACTTATAAAAAGAATCCCTTTAGCTATATTTTTACATTTTTTATATAAGAATCTTTGTGTGAATAAATATTTTAATATTTTTTCTTCATTTTGGTCTTTATTTATAGAGTTATTCATTTTTTAAAAAATCCTCCACATCTTCTGAGAAAGTATCAGAAAATTCATCTAATTTATTATATCTATCTTTTATATTGTTTAACTTAGTCAATAATGTATCTTTATTTACATCTCCTAATAAATTTATGCTATTATCTCTCATATCAGGTATATTTCCATCTTCTACTAAATCAATTATATGATTTAATACACCTAAGAAGTCATAACCATAATCATTCCAGAAAAATTTTTTATCATCATAATCTACTACTGCTGATTCTACAGCATAAGATCCTATTTGTACATTATAGCAATCTTTGAATAAATATTTAAATAATCTTATTGTATTTTTAAATTGACTATTTATTGATGATTTATCCTTTATTATATCTTTATCTATACGAGGATTTGTTACTATCCATCCGCAATTTATATCGCCTTTTGGAATTATATAAAATACACCATCTGAACCACTTGTGTTTACATCTTGGAATATACATCCTGGTACAAAGTCTATATGTAAGTTTTTACTTTTTATATATGCAGTTATAGCTTGTCCATCTCTTTCAGATGGTTCACATCCATAAGGTTCTAAAACTTCATCGACTATATCCTTTAACCAATTGAGTAATTTTCTTGAGCTAACAACGTCTTCATTTTCTTTATAATATTTTTTCGAGTATAAAGGATTTACTGTTAAATTTCCAATTCCATTACCTTTTGTAATGTTACCTTTTTTAAAAATTCCATGACTTGTATCTACTATAAGAAGAATATCAAATTCATCTACATTAGACACCTTTGTACCTTTAAAATAACTTCCAAACTGTATATATTTACTTCCGTTTTCACTATATAATTGTGGGCAATCTGTTTTTTCTGCAATTTTATTTATAACTTTATTAATTAGCCATTCTCTACTTGATACAGCACTACTTATATCCTTTTGGTCTAAAGTTAAATTATTACTTATAAATTTATTAAATTCTGTATTTATACTCATCCATTGTCCCCCTGTTATCTTTTTATTGGTTTGTGCTAGAAAACTTTCTGATAATGATTTTTATATCTTATTAGAATTTATCATTTTTGAAACTTTTGATGATGCTATTTCTATTTTTACTTATCTAATTCTTTCTTTGTATTTGATTTAGAAATAGACTAATCGGAAAGTTTTTCTGAGTTGTTAATTATTTATTACTTTTTAGCATTTATGATATTTTTGAAATGTTTTTTTGTATTTATTTTTTATGCATAAAATTTAAATAATCCTTGGTGATACAAGATTTGCATACCAGCACTCTTGCATAGTGAGTGCTAACAACAAATTACAAATCTATAGTATCATCATTGTTTTTTATAGTCAACTAATTTCTATATATTTCCTTAAAAATTTTTGATGTAAAAAATACTATATATAGTTATGCTCACATTCATATTCTAATAAACTATATATAGTATTTTAAATAATTGTTTTTATTTCAGTATATTTTCTAATATTACTTCTTGTGATTCTATTTCTTGTTTAAGTGTATCTAAGTAATTCATTATCAATTCAACTTTAGCTACTATACGTTTTTGTTCTCCTAATGGTGGTAAAGATATCGGTATTTTATTTAGGTTCGCTTGATTTAATTTAGGTTGTGCCGTCCCTGTTACATAAGGTTTTAAATCAATTGCATTTAAATACACTTCTAAATATTTTAATGTAGCTAAATTAGTACTGTCAATTACATGAGCATGGTTATTAACCCAATACTTACCTTTTGCTATAAAGGCTATAGGTGTTGATCTACTAATTAAATTTGCACCATCTTCTCCTATTAATAATAAAGGAATATCAAATAAATAATCATCTATTTTATCAATAACACCAGATGCTCCATAATAATCATATATCTTAGCTCTATCTTGTCTTTCTTTTGATGATACAGGTACCCTTTCTCCATCCCTACAAATAGTAGCTCTACCAAATCTACACCATTCCCAACCTTTAGGCAAATCAAAAACTTTTTCTTCTTCACTTATTTCAGGTAATGACTTTTCTTTCTTTATTACTTTGTCTTTTATCAACTGCTCTTTTTCTGCTTTTATTCTTTCTAAAAGCACACTTGCTGGCTCATCATCTTCACATTGTTCTACTAATTTACCTTGTATAGCCAACTGTAAAACTTTATTTCTTGTATTAGATATACTATCTAATAATTCTTGTTTATTATTATCAAGTTCATCTATTAATTCAAATAATTCATCAACTTTAGCTACTATACGCTTTTGTTCTTCTAATGGTGGTATTAATACTATCGTATCTCTAATAGCTTCCATTGATATACTAGATTGTGCTGTAGACTTACTATGTTTTGTAAGTTCTTTTTCACCATAAATAGATAATAGGTAGTACTTAATATATTCTTCTAATATTTTTAATTCAAAATTATTGAATAATTCTATTTTAGCTACATTAGCTCCTAAATGATATCTCTCCTTTTCATTAAATATAGCTACATTACCTAGTGTACCTACAAATGGAGTCAATAAACATTTCTTTGTTAACGCACTTCTTTGAAGTTCTAATGATACATCTAAATTTATTTTATCTTCACATTCTAAAATTATATTTCCATTTCGTATATTTTTACCTTTTAAAAGCTTTACTGTTCCGTTATCATCTAAATTAGGAGCAATATTTTTAGTATATTCAAATCCTGCTAATTTTGTAACAAAGGCTATTTTTTGTATCTTAGTCCATTCCCATCCTTTTGGTAATTCGATGAATTTTTCTTCTTCCTTTATATCTGGTAACGACTTATCCTTTTTAATTACCTTATCCTTTATAAGTTGCTCCTTCTCAGCTCTTATTTTTTCAAGGAGTACACTAGCAGGTTCATCATTTTCATCTTGAGGTACTAACTTACCCTGTATAGCCAGTTGAAGAATCTTATCCTTTAACAATTTAATATCCATTATTCTTCAACTCCTTCTAAAGCTTCTCTTATCTTATCTACCAAACTAACTATATTTTTCGACTTAACATCAATAGTAGTCAGCAACTCATCAAGAGTATACTCTTTTTCCTCTACCAATTTATTAGGATTCTTAAAATCTAAATTAAACTCCTTAGCTCTAACCTCATCTATAGTAACCTTATAAGAATTTAAATCTTCCTTATTCCTATCATTCCACCACTTTCTAACACCATCTAAATGAATAGATTTAAATGGTTTAGTTTTAGAGAAACTTCTATAACCTTCTGGTAGTGGAACATCATAATACCATATTTCCTTAGTCGCCTCTGTCTTATCAAAGAATAATATATTTGTAGTAATACTTGTATAAGGAGCAAATACCCCTGCTGGTAATTTTACTATTGTATGAAGATTACACTCATTTAATAATCTCTCCTTCAGAGCTTTTTGTGAATTTTCATTACCAAATAAGAAGTTATCTGGAAGTATTATACCCACTCTACCATTTTGCTTTAATCTATATAATATCAATGCTACGAATAAATCTGCCGTTTCAGATGTTTGTAATTCCGTTGGAAAATTAGATTGAATTATCTTTTCTTCCGTCCCACCATAAGGAGGATTCATCATTATACAATCAAATCTATCTTCCTCTTTATAATCCCTTACATTTTTCTCTAAAGAATTGCCATGCATTATATTAGGCTCATCTATATCATGTAATAATAAATTAGTCATACAAAGTAAATGAGGTAAGTTCTTTTTCTCTATACCAAATAAGCTTCTATTTACAGTTTCCTTATCTTCAACTGTTTTTATCTGCTTTTGTAATATTTCAAGAGCAGAAGTCAAAAATCCACCAGTACCACAGGCAAAGTCGGCAACTGTTTCTCCTATTTGTGGATTTATCATCTCTGCTATAAACTCAGTAGTAGCCCTAGGACTATAAAATTCACCACTATTACCTGCTGATTGTAAATCTTTTAATATTGTTTCATATATATCATTGAAAGCATGTCTTTCATCAAGTTCTGTAAAATCTACTTCATCAATAGCGTTTATAACTTGTCTTAATAAAACTCCATTTTTCATATAGTTAAAAGCATCTTCAAATACTTCTTTAACTATGGCACTTTTTCTTGGAGTAGTTTCATCAACTTCTAAAGATTTTAAAGTAGGAAATAATCTATCATTTACAAATGTAAGAAGTTCTTCTCCTGTCATTGCTTTTCCATCTTTATTGTCTACTGCCCATTCTCTCCATCTTAATTCTTCTGGGATTATGCTTTCATAGTCATCATCATGAAACTCCCATAATTCTTCTTTTGCATCATATACTTTTAAGAATAATATCCAAACTATCTGTGCTATTCTTTGAGCATCTCCATCAACACCACTGTCTTGACGCATTATATTTTGTAGTCTTTTAACTAAATTGTCTATACTCATTGCTGTTTACCTTTCTATATTAATAACTATTTTAATTTATATAAAAAAAGCTTGAACAACTGAGTCCAAGCTTTTATATATATGACTATAAAAATCTAACCATTTGTACCAGACCATCTTCTCCATCTTTTTGTAGTCTTTTAAAATCATTTTTCTCATAAAAACTTATTAGCTTTGGATGATCATTACATTCTATTAATACAAATCGTCCACCAATTAATTCATATACTTGATTAATTACATCCATTGCGTAATTAATAATTTCATCTCCAGATATTAAATCAGAGTATTGATCATTTTTACCAATCTGTCCTATTAGATATGATGGTAATTCTGTTTTATTTATAAGCGTTTTAATAATTCTTTACCTGCATTTAATTCTACAATCACATTTCTTTTTGCCGTTGTTTTAGTATTTTTCTTTTCTGAAAGACCTTTTATTAAAACATTCATTGCTTTTTCATCTTTTATACTTATTTTTTTATCAAAACTCACAGTAGCCATTTAATCCACCTCGATTTAAATCTTAAATATATTATATATTATATTTAAGATTTAATAAAGGATAATTCTATCCCTTATTATATATATTACTATTATTGCACCTTATTGTGATTTTTAAGCATATATTTCTTTTTCAAGTTCTTTTACTGCCTCTAAGTATTTCTTTTTATTTCCAAATGCTTTTACTATCTTTAGAGGACTTCCAAATTCACTAAATGGATGAAGTTCAAGTATTTCAGTTTTTTCTAAATCTTTTATACCTTCATCCTTATATTTTTCCAAAAGTCCTTCTAAAACTTTTTGAGCAACATCAGAATATTTATATAAATATCCTCTTTTCTTAACATTATTAGCTCTTTCAGCTTTTGTAAGAGGTGGTTTATCAAATGCTATATGACATATTAAATCAAAATCATCTATATCTGGATTTCCTATATCGTCCCTAAGTGCATCTAACAATATTCCATGTTCTTTAAGTTCTTCTATTATAGCTTCTCTTTTTTCTCCACTATTCCATCTATTTAAGAAAGTATCCAAATCAGCAAATTCTTCTAAGATATTCTTTTTAGAGTAATCCTTTAAAGATTCTGTTATTAACTTTCCATCTTTATCATAATACTGAACTCTTTCACTTATTATACTTACTTCAACATCTTTTATCCTATACTTATGTTTCTTATCTTTGTCAAAGTCTTCATCGCCTTCACTTTGAGGATAAAGATCATCTCCACCTTCTTCTGGTGGAACTATATCATCGCCCTTATCTTCATCTGGTTCATAAACTTGTACTGGTTCACCATCCCAATCAGGGTCAGCAAAAAGTCGAGATACATTTCTAAAATCCATTATCGTGAAGTATTCTTTTCCGTAATCTGGTTTTAATCTTGTTCCACGACCTATAATTTGTTTAAATTCAATCATTGAACCTATATTAGTATCAAGAACGATTAATTTACAAGTTTTACAGTCAACGCCTGTTGTCATCAACTTAGATGTGGTTACTATTGTAGGATATAAGCTATCTTCATCAATAAAGTTATCAAGCTGAGCTTTTCCTTCAGCATTATCTCCTGTAATTCTCATTATGTATTTATTATTTTGAGCTACCAAATCAGAGTTTTCATTTATAAGTGCTTGACGCATACGCTCTGCATGGTCTATATCTACACAAAATACTATGGTTTTAGCAAATCTATCAGTTTTTTTAAGATATTCAGTAATCTTTTTAGCTACTTTCTTAGTTCTATCATCGATTATTAAAGTTCTATCAAAATCCTTGACATTATATTCTCTATCTTCAATAATTTCACCATAAGCATCAACTTTTCCCTTAGTTGGCCTATAGCCTTCCAAATCTTTATCTATACCAATTCTTATAACTTTATAAGGAGCTAAGAAACCATCTTCTATACCATCTTTTAAACTATATGTATATACTGGCTCTCCAAAGTAAGCTATATTAGATATGTTTTTAGTTTCCTTTGGTGTTGCTGTTAATCCAATTTTCGTAGCACTTTCAAAGTAATCAAGTATTTTTCTCCAAGCTGATTCATCTCTAGCACTTCCTCTATGAGCTTCATCTATAACTATTAAGTCAAAAAATTCTGGTGAAAATTCTTTGTATATTTCTTCACCTTCTTGTCCACTTAACTGTTGATAAAGTGCTAAGTATACTTCATAACTACTATCAATAGTTTTATTTTCAATCTTAGTCATAACCTTTTGGAAAGGTTTAAAGTCATTTTGCATTGTTTGATCTACTAATATATTTCTATCTGCTAAGAATAATATTTTCTTCTTTCTTCTTGATTTCCAAAGTCTATATATAATTTGAAAAGCAGTATATGTTTTACCAGTTCCAGTTGCCATTACTAAAAGTATTTTATCTTGACCTTTTGCAATTGCTTCAATTGTTCTATTTATAGCATTTCTTTGGTAGTATCTTGGTTGTTTATCTCCTGGAGTATAGAAATATGGTTCAGTTATAATCTCTTCTTCATCATCAGTAATATTCTTAACTTCTTTATATCTATTCCAAAGTTCCTCTGGTGAAGGAAATTCTTCTAATGAAAGTTCTCTTTCTGTACCTTTTATCATATCGTGTTCTATAAATCCATCTCCATTACTTGAATAAGCAAACGCTACATCTAATATCTCTGCATATTCTATACCTTGTTGCATACCTGCACCCATAGACTTTTTATTTTCTTTTGCTTCTATTATAGCTATTGGTAAATTAGGTTTGTAGAAAAGTAGATAGTCAGCTCTTTTCTTTTTACCTCTACTTGTTAAATTACCTCTAACTATAACTCTTCCATCAGTAAAAGTATATTCTGCCCTTACTTGTTTTTTTATGTCCCAACCTGCATCTTCAATTGCAGGAGTTATATATTTCATTTTTATATCTTCTTCAGATAAACTTTTCTTGTCGAAATTCATACATTTATCAACTCCTCTAATATTATTTTATATATGCAAGAAGATTTTAACAATATTTTATTTGTATTAATGGTATTAGATAGCATAAAATACAATGTTTTAAATATAAAAAATGACCTATAAATAGGTCATTTGACTTTAGTCTGTTAGTATATTTACATACTTAATGATTTATTAATTTTTCTATTTCAGATAAATCTAGTCCAGTAGTTTTTGATATGGTTTTCTTGTCTAACCCCATATCAATCATTGACTTAGCAATTTCAAGAGCTTTTTTCTTTTCTCCTTTTTGCATTCCCTCTTTTATCCCTTTTTGCATTCCTTTTTTTATTCCTTTTCTCTCAGCTTCATTTAATGCACTTATTTTATCTTTTAAAGTTTTAGCTCTCATTTCATACAATTCACGCTGAGTATCGTCATTACTCATTCTAATAAGCTCGTCCTTAGCTTGTCTTATTTCATCAATGCTCATCTCAAGAATTTTAATCACTTCCTTGAATTTACTTTATTTTGATTATACCATAATTGTATTATATTTATTACAAATTAAAATAATTTAATTTTCGTAACATAAGTTACTGAAAAATATAAATTTTTATTGTATAATAAAATTTATATTTATTTTAGGAGGTATTCATTATGAGTTGTGGATGCGGTGGCGTTAATAAAAACGATGGAAAAAATGTAGTAGACTTAGTAAGAAGTAAAGGAAAAGGAGACTTCCCACTAAGAACTCCTCATGATATAGAATGTGTTAACTGCGAAAACACATTTACTATGACAACACATGTTGACGAGTGTCCTACTTGCAACATGGTATACGGTGTAACTCCTTGTAGTTCTCATGACAAAAACAACATATTAGCTGCAGGTGTAAATTACTAATATACTGTCTTATTAATTCTTTAATTAATTTACTCATAAAAATACTCCTTTATGACATTGATTTAATATTTTTATCATTGCCATAAAGGAGTATTTATTTTCATAAG
>ERZ772885.99-NODE-99-length-64058-cov-21.225724_pt1 | contig 64058 bp, 72 predicted proteins | sample MGYA00580580_ERZ772885 | MGnify/ENA primary metagenome ERZ772885 (study PRJEB29015, sample SAMEA2737673) | human gut metagenome | biome: human gut; feature: human-associated habitat; material: faeces | place: China | collected 2012 ...
TGACGATATCTACGGCTACAACTATGCGGCCGCTCTGTCGGAAGCCAACGAACGCGGGAACGCAGCCCTGTATGTGGTGAAGGTTTCGGCCGACGCCAATAAGATGAGCGACCTAGCCAAAGAAGCGAACGCCGTCACCGGCAAGGAATACGACGGAACGTCCGCGGAAAATCTGACGAAGGCATTCGAACAGATCTACAACACCATCACCACAACCGCGAAAATCAGAGCGTATTCCATCACCGACACCCTGTCTCAATGGGTCGATCCGGTCGATTTCGCCGATGTGGCAAACGGCACCGATATCACGCGATATGTGACGGTAACCAACAATGGCACAACCGTAAGTGGATATACGGCCGTCTACAACGTCGACGACAACGGCAATCGCACGATTACCGTGACATTCAACAATGGGAACGGCATGATCGTCGACAAAAACGAAACCATCGACGTTTCCTTCAAGGTAAAACCAAGCGACGCCGCATATGCGGATTACGCAAGCAAGCAGCAATACCCGGACACGGGAGACCTTCTTCATGATAATTATGATCAGCCCACCGTTTTCGGAACATTCCGTGGTTGTTTCCATCAAGTCCCTTTTCACGCTCCCTCAATCTCTCATCTGTTATAATCTCTTTTGTGAAAAAATCTGCTGCCTCTGCAATTGTATCCATGCTACGTTTATACGGACTACAATAAAACGCATCTATTTTCTTATCCTTCAAAAATTCCAAAACAATTGCAGAATCTTTCTTGCCTTCTTCCGTCAAAGGTCTTGTTCTGTCTTCTTCCCAATCGTGTTCCGGCTGCGCGTGACGCACGAAATAAACTCTTGTCATTTTATCAGCTCCATTTCATCTTCCATTTTTACAAATCCATACTTTTCATATAACGGTCGTCCCATCTCTGTCGCCTCTAAAGCAATCTGTGATACGCCCTGTTTCCTTACATCCTTTACCAGCAAATCCAATGTGTGAATTGCAATTCCCTGTCTTCGATATCCCGGTGCCGTATACATATTCATAATATACGCTTTTTTACCAGTCGGATTATGATATGTCGGCATCACCTGATAAAAGCTGACACCACCTGCACCGACAAATGCCCCGTTATCATACACCAAATATGCAATATGCTCACCAGTTTCTAATGCACTCTTATAATACTCATAGGATTCTTTTTCCACTAATGACATATCCACATCATTCGATAGTTTGTTAGCTGCTCGAAGGACGATAATTCTTGTTTTTACAAGTTCATCTATGTCTGCTATGGTTGCTTTTTTATATTTATAGTTTTTTGCCATCACATACTCCCCCTCTAAATCTGTTAATCTTTTCGAATCAATTTTACCACCTATCCTTAACTCTTTCTTCTGTTGCTCCATTTCTTACAGGACTACAATTTATTACCAATACTTTCATTTTGACCTCCGTTTTCATGTACCATATTTTATATGATATCATATAATCACTACATCATCAATAACAATCGCAACTTCTTGCGATTGTTTCCCGGTTTGCAGTATATAATTCAGGTGCGTAAAGTGAATCGGGGATATGCAGAGGAATCATTATTTCATAGTGCGTAAATGCATGATTTGGAATCCTTCTTAAGAAGTTATATGAACTGCACAGTTATTCGCCAGTCTGCTAAAAAAGCACAAAAATTAGAGCCAGCCTTTCAACTGACTCTGCTCTACCCCAAAGCATATAATAATTTACTCTGATAATTCTCTAGCTGGTGAAATATACCAACTACATTCACACCATTCACTCTCACATCAAATATGACAATATAATTCATCTTATTGGGCACATTTACGAGACAAGCTGGAGGATGGAGAAATATCAGAAACGGAATATTATCTCAAAGAGGAAAAATGCCCAATGAACCCAACAGACCCAAATATAGGGTATACTATTTCGTTGAATATTGAGGATGACGACCTGCTACTGGTTCAGAATATGAATGAGGATGACGATTCAACTGTAACATTTTTATAATCATACCAGTACGTGCATTTTTTGCACATACTGCTTTTATGTCCAGATTATACATATCATTCAGAATAACCCAAACAAATAATTTCTATTTTTTGTATATATCAATATCAATGATTTTCTCCATTGCCATCAACATGTGCAAAATTTGCACCTGTTAAATCATTTCCTGCTTCTTCATACATACTCTTATATGTATATATTTCAGATGTAACCATTTCTGGATATAAATATATATACTTTCTACTACATACACACTTGAATAGCTCTAACATCCTGTCGCTGCTACATATTCCAACCATATAATCCAGCAAATATTCTACTTCTGATTCAGATGCTTTTCTTGCACATATTTCTTCGACTATCGGTTTATATGTAGCATATGCTAAGTCATCACGTTCTGTTATCATGCATACTATTTTCTTAATTTCGTCATCCATAGCTTGTACTATATAATCCACCTTTCCTGATATTACGCACATTTGTTTATATATAAACGTTTCCAGTACTCAGATAATCTTTTATAACTTGATGTACATACACACATTTCCACCTCTCTGATACTTTCACATTGGGGCACAAGCAAATCTTCCATATGCATAATACGAAATCGGCTTATCTGCTACGCACTCCAAAAATTTCTGAAATTCCTCCTGTGTCCAGAACTCCATTTCCTTGTTTTCTTCCTTCCCCATAGTTCCGGCTTTTCGTGCCACATTATCTTTCAGACCATACATATTTACTGCATGATTTAATATGGCACTTAGCTGATTATGAATGGTTTTCAGATAGGTAGGGGAGAATAACTCCCCATTATCCTTTTTCAACTTCATAATCTCATTTTGCCACTGAATGACATCCGAGGTCCGAATATCATCCAGTTTTCGTTTTCCGAAATAAGGCAGAATCTTTGTCTCAATAATGTGCTTCTTTGTTAGAAAAGTATTGCGCTTTATTCTCGGTTCTAAATCCGTCAAATAAATATCCACAAAACTTTTGAAGCTCATGCTGATACTCTGATCCTCTTTCAGTTTGAAATGCCGCTCCCATTCGAGGGCTTCGCTCTTCTTGGCAAAGCCCCTCTTGGTTTTCTGTTTTCTTGCTCCGGTCAAATCCTTATAATACGTTCTCACCTCCCACATTCCAGTCTTATTATTCTTGATAACCGCCATTTATCACACCTCATTATCCGTAGATAGCCCGTAGATTCGTTTCATAAAATACTGTGTACTGACACGCCCTTTTATTGTCACAAATCCATCAGCCTCAAGTTCCGCATTCAGCCGTCGTATCAATTTATAGGAATACGATAGTGAAACTCCCAGCATTTCCATTACATCCTGCGCTGTTAAAAATCTCTTGTTCTCCATAAGCTAATGCCTCCTCTCTTTTGCTTTTATTATTCAGTTCATTTCTGAAATGTTGTGATGTGTTTTATATTAACAGTTCACTTTTGTACTGTCAATGCTTTTCGTTAAAAAACATTTCATTTTTGCACTGTTGATGATATAATGTACGCGAAGGCAAAAGTGAGCATGGAGTTTTGCCGATTGATATGCGAAGCATAAACAAGCGGCAAAGCACCATGAGAACGCGCCCGCGAACGAGGAAAATCGAAAGTTTTTCGAGTTTTTGCCTTCGCAGAAAACATATTAAGTATTAATGTAGATGCATGTTTTGTACCTCGTGTCTTCGTGCATGCTACAACACTCATTCCACGAATAAGGAGCAGTTAAAATGGGCGAGAAATTCACCAGCCGGGTAGGCTATTTGATTCGAAATTTCAGAATTGCATCTGACATGACGCAAAAGGAATTAGCAGATAAATGTGGATTAAACGAATCCACCATCAGAAACTATGAGCTCGGAAACAGATATCCGGATAAAACAACTTTATTAAATATTGCAAACAATCTGGGGGTCAGCTTTTATGCATTATCTGACCCTGATGTTGCAAACATATTCAGCGCACTTCATGTGCTGTTTGACATTGAATGGGCATACGGACTACGGCCTACTATGAAAGATGGAGAAGTATGCTTCAAATTTGAAGAGCGGCTTCCAAGTGCCGGTCCCCGTCCACAGGAAGACCTTGACAACTTCCAAAAGATGGTTGAATATTGGGCTCGTTTACGAGACAAGCTTGAAGATGAAGAAATATCAGAAACGGAATATTATCTCAAAGAGATAAAATACCCAATAAACCCAACAGACCCAAATAAAGAATACACTGTTTCGTTAAATCTTGATGATGGCGACCAGCTACTGGTTCAGAATATGAATGAGGATGACGATGCTGAAGAAACTGCAGAATTAATAAAAAACCTGTTTCCGGATTTCTCTTATGTGAAGAGGAAACGGAAACCGAAGAAGGACTAATACACTTTATTATTAGGAGAATATACATGAAGAGAATTGCAAAATATTTACTGTACATTATGATAACTATTATCTTAATTTTATTTCCATTTTTAATCGAAAAAATGATTTTATGTGAGACTATTTTTCCATTCAACATTCCGATAAACTTATCTAAAGAAACTTGGTTCGGATTTATTGCATCATATTTAGGTGCCGTTGGCACCGTAATGTTGGGAATTATTGCTCTATATCAGAACAAAAAATACAAGGAACTCTCTGACTCCTCCGAAGAAAAATTTATAACTCTTCAAAATGAAATAAAAACGTTGACCGAAAAAAGTGTTGCATTAATAGAACTAAATTCCAAAATCGAACAAGCAAAATACTATCCTATGCTTACTAATATTAATTACTCATATTGGAATACCAATGGAAAAAATATCACAAAAAAATTTGATTTAGAAAAAGACGCATTTCAAATTTCTTATAATAAAGTAAATCCCAACGAAATGCTCACATCCTACAAAGATGTGTTTAATCAATATCACACATTTGTATATACATTAAAAAACGATGGTGAACAAACCATACGCAATTTTAACTGTAAGTCCATTGTTAAAAACGATGCAGAACATGAATTTGGTTTTTGGCTTTTTCAGTCATGTGATATTGAGCCTGGTGCACTTCTCAGATGTGTGTATGCTACCAAATTCAATCTTGCCGAACAATGTCAACATGGTGAAATACAATCATTAAAATTTCAATATGAAATGGAAAATGTAATAGGTGAACGTTTTGAAATGACTTGCGATTTTTTCTTTTTTCCTGTAGCAACAAACGATGCGCCAAATTTTTCAATTGAAATCTCACCAATACAAAGATTATAACTTATTATATATACTTTCAAAATTATTGTCATTTGATTGTCACACAACCAAAAACGAGCCAAGAAACGCCGTAATTTCAGCATTTCTTGGCTCATGTACATTATTCAAACTCTTGGGCGGAGAGATTAATCTGGTTGTTTCACGGTACACATTTGTGTGTTTTATTCTTCGTATTCATCGTATTTTGCATTTTTATGTACCTCGTCCCAAATTTTTAGAGCCAAAATAGAGCCATATTTACTAAGCAATCAATAATATTTTTCAGTTTTCCATTACTAATTTGCCTGTTTCATCAATACTAACATTCTTCCAATATTTCAAAAAGTGATTTCCATAATCATTTTTTGCAAAGCAATCATAAAACATCTGTATAACTTCCTGCTTGGTTTTGCCATTTAGTTCTGCTTCTATATCATCAATAGAATGAGAATTTACATCAAACAATTTTTTTGCTCCAGATACCTCATTACAGAAATTTGTTTTGTCAAGTGCATTAAACTTTGTAAATGTTTCAATAATTCTTCTTATAGGATTTAGTAACATATCTGCCGACGTTACGTCATATTCATACAAAAGTTTAAGTTCAATCCATAATGATTCATAGCTCGTTTTAAAATCATCCTCATCTTTCACTAAAGTAATTATTTGTGTTTTTGTGCCATTTGAATGAAATCTAATAAATTTATCCTTATTGTACTTATGATTATATCTAACATTAATGTAGAAATGCTTATTATGTGTCAGCAAAATAAAATGATCTGTTTCTAATAATTTCTTCATCAGTGTCTGTAATTCCTCTATTATTAAATATTGCATTCCATCATCATTAGAATTCATTGGATCATCAAAAACTATTATTCTAGGCTTATTAACAGGAGTCTCTTTAACCTCATCTAATTTTTCGAGAAAATATAAAAATGCAATTACATTTTTTTCACCTGTAGACAATTCTGTTATATCTCTAATCGCATTAGTATTGCAGTCTTTAACTTTATAAAATCCCTTAGACTCTGAATCTTCAAAATGTTCCAATTTAAAAGATACCATATGTAACAATTTCTTGTTTATATTATCAGCCAATATAGATTCATTCTTAGTTTGATTCTGCAAATCTGTTATTTCTGCCAAAATATTAGTTATACTATCTTTCAGACCGCCATGACCATCAATTTTACTTTTTTCATCATCAAACTCTTTTTCCCTTTGATTCATTTCGATTAGCAAAGTATCCGCTTCAGCTTTCTTAGAAAAATAATCAAATTCATCTATTAGCTGCTTTACATAATGACAACGTATCTTTCTTATTGACTCCTGTTTTTTTGCTTCTATATCGTTTTCATTGTTACTTTTTTGAATATCCCTATACTTTTTTTCAACATCAGAAAAACTTTTTGGCACCTCATCTTCTACTTCATTCCTAGACTCGAAGAGATATTTTTGTTTATCATCAAGTGCTTTTTTCATTTTAGTGAGAAATACCATATAAGATTTTTTTATAATCTCTATTTCTTCTTTTATTGTCGTTGCTTCTTTTATATAGGCTGGATAGAAATCCGCAATTGATACCTGAATGCCAGAAACGTTTTTCATTATTAAATCTATACTTTCTATCTTTTCAGCAATTTGCATTTGAAACTCTTTTACCTCATCTGCCGAAAAATAACTTTCTAATTCATCGAAAACATCATCTTTTATTTCATTTCCGCAGAAAGCGCACACTTCCCCCTTTTTATGCAGTTTTAGTCCTCTTTTTGCAAATTCTCTTTTTTCCGGATTATTGTCTATCCTTTTAACTTTTACTCTTTCCGTTACTGTTTTTTGTAAAATACTATTTATTTCATTCAAAAGTTGTGTCATATCTTCACATGGAAAAAGGATATTCGGAGCAGTTTTAACCTCAGATTTTATAGTTTCTATTAACTCTTTCTTTTCATCATCCTGGAGTAATGCTGCAGACTGTAAATCATCTTGAAAATTTCTCTTATTATAAGATGTTTTTGCAATTTGTGGATTTTTCTTATTTTTAATAGTTGATGCTGATTGTGTATAAAAATCATCCAGTTTTTTCTCCGCTACTCTATATGCTTCTTGTGCATTTCGTTTTCTAGTCCAAAAATTTGAATCTTCCTCCACTTCCGGTTCAGATAAAGTTTTACTTATCTTATCAATTTCGTCCTGCTTTAGCTCAATTTCTTTTTTCTTTTGTTCAATCTGGGTATTTATAACCAAATTTTCTTCACCTAACACAACAGCATTTAACCGATGATTTTCATCAATAATATTATTAAATCCCTGAAAAACCGAAACATCATAATCTGAATTTAATTTCTTGATTTCTTCTGTAATTGTCGATTTTCCCGTTCCATTTTTCCGAAAATAAAAGTAATCTTTTTATCTAATTCCAGCTCATTGTCCTCAAAAATATTAACTGACGATAAATCAATCTTCATATAACTCAATCCCCCTTTTTTCTGTCTATTATACTATAAATAGCATATTAATACAAATATCTGACTTAATTATAATTCCTATGAAAATTGCAAAGTTTAATTCTACCATCCATTTATACAGTGGAATTCTTTTCTGCACAAGTGGAGTTTAATCTTTCATATCATAAATGGTATGCTCATGTTGGCCTTCTGACAGCAGTAGAAGGAGAACTAGCATGAGCAAATATATTCCCGGTAATCAAAAACATCTTACTCTCGAAGATTGCAAATACATTGAAAAATCCCTAAACGCTGGCTGTTCTTTTAAGGACATTGCAAGATATCTTTGTAAAGATCCAACAACAATCTCAAAAGAAATCAGGCTGCACAGGCTCAGCGACTGGTATCACAAAGGCTGTTTTAACAATGCACATAACTTTTGCGTCCACAGATATCATTGCAAAAAAGTCAATGCCTGTGGCAAGATCATTCTCTGCGGTGTCAAATGTACCACCTGTCCAACCTGCAACCAGACATGTCCGGACTTTGTCAAAGAACGATGTAACCAACTCGATAAAGCACCTTATGTGTGTAATGGTTGTCCAAAAGCAATCACTGCACGACTGCCCACAAATACCGCTATGATGCTATTTTTGCTGACCGCAAATACAAAGAATGTCTTTCACATTCCAGGGCCGGTATAAACATGACCAGACACGAACTGCATCAGAAAGATATGGTCATCACGCCCCTGATTTTTCAGGGCCAGTCTCCATATCAGATTATAACGAATCATCCAGAACTCGATATGTCCGTGAGAACTCTACATTCTTACCTTGATAAAGGAATCCTGTCCGCAAGAAACATCGATCTGAAACGTCAGGTAAAATTCAAACCCCGCAAAGTACACAAGACCCAGATCAAAAACAGATCCGTTTTTATCAGACGTATGTTTTCTGATTTTCAAGCCCTTGAACTTGACCATTTTGCTGAAATGGATACCGTTCACTCATCACAGGACTCAAAGCGTGTCATCCTGACATTCTTCTTAACCCGTGAAAAACTGTTTCTTGCATTCATTATGAACAGATGCACCAAAGGTGCCGTAAAACTTGTTTTTAACAAGTTGGAACACCAGCTTGGCACATATGATTTTTTAACCTTATTCAACACGATTCTTACGGATCGCGGATCCGAATTCGGAGATCCAGAGTCTCTCGAAAACGGCATTAATGGCATTATGCGGTCAAGCATCTATTACTGTGATCCGATGAGAAGCGGTCAAAAAGGCGGCATCGAACAGACACATACCATGCTTCGAATGATTCTTCCTAAAAAGACTAGCTTTGAATATCTCACCCAATGGGATTTAAGAACTATCGTAGACCACATAAATTCAACCCCAAGAGAAAGCCTTGGTGGTCGAACACCGTATGATGTAGCACTTGAAAACTATGGTATAGACATCTTAAAAGCACTTCAGCTTAGGCCGATTCCACCCGATAAGGTCAATCTGACGCCTAAGCTGATACGCTTTAACCACTAACTTAGCATAAAAATCTGCTGTCAGGCTGGAACTTAACAATTCACATTTTTTGAATGCGGCCTGTGGAATTTAGTTTCGCACAGAAACTCCCCAGAGGCTTGTTTGCCATGCCTGAAAGTAAGATGTTTTATGGAAAGTTAATCTAATTATAGCAGTTTTATAAGGATTTAGCCTCCCACAATTCTAAAAAATCAAAGAATTTTAAAGCGTGGTGGAATTTACCCCTGCACTGGAATTTACTTTTTCAAGTCAGCTTTCGTCATCTTCAATCGTTACTTTTACTTTAGGTATTCTCCTTTCAAAAAGTTCTCAACTAGGTTCATTCATAACCGCATGATACTTTTTCTCATCTTTAACGGTAATAACTTCAATTTTTCGACTACTAAAAAATACTTTTGTTCCATGTTCTTTTTCGCCGATACTATTTTCATCACCTCTCCGAAGAGAATTTCCTAAATCCAAAAATGACGCAAGACCTTTTTCGTCCATTCCATTTTCTCCACTTCAAATATTATTTGTATTTTTGCACCACATATTAATGCAAAATCACAGATAATTACCCCAGTATCATATCTACTATTTCATTAGCAATTTCTTCTACCGTTTCTTGACTGGTATTTCTTGCCACTTTATCTGCCAAAGAAGGGCTATAATCAATAACTTCTTGCTTTGTAATATCATGCCAAATAGGAAGTAATGTTTGTTGTCCTGAAATCGCTTTTGTCATCAATCCATCTAATTCATAGTTTGTCCAGCCTTTTTTGATAAACGATCTTGAAATAACAACAATACCAAATCTACTTTTTGCTAGTCCTTGATCTATCTTTCTTCTTAAACTATCACCAATTTTTAATTCAAATTCATCATACCATACATTAAGCCCTTTTTCTTTTAATGCATTTGCCAATGGACGAACTACTGCCTCTTTGTCTTCTGATGCATGCGAAATGAATACGTCATAATCCTTATTTGCCTCTGGTGCTTCTACATATAAATTAGGCTCATTTGCAAGAGGTATTCGTGTCCTTGCAGCCGGTAAAACACCTGGCAATACCTGAACGCTATGCTTTACTGTGCCAGAATATCCGCCTAAGTCAATTGTAATATACCAATGGCCGGAATTGGGAACTATTATTCTATATGGACTTTTTTTCACATATCCACCATAATATCTATGGTGTCTTCCATTTTTATAATTATTGTAATTTGAAGAATCTAATAATCTAACATTCGCAGCCGCAGACAAACAGACTTCAACTACTTGTCCTTTACTTAAATGACCTAAATCATAATACGAAAATTTCATAATAACTCCCTATCCGATCGCATTTTTAACAGCTTGATAATCCCAATAATACTGACCATTTTCATAATAACACATAGCTACATGGGTCCCAACATTTTTAATGACATCTGGACATTTCGACTTGTTCACTGTCGCCGCATTATATAGCACAATGATTTCCAATCCATCTGTGATTGCTTTTTCACACTCATATTCAACATAGCTTCGATAATCTAAACTGTGACCACGAGAGCAAGTATATGCATAACTTTTATAGCTTCCACAATACTGACAGCTTCCACTTCGTACTGATTTCGTATTATTTCCAACAATCAAGATAAATGTTCTTGATGCATCCATTCTTTTACTTAGTGAAGCTTTAATACTACAATTCAGACTATTGTCACGTGCTTGCATCAAATCATGAGCGTCTGTAAAAGATAAACTCCAATATTTACTACTATTCCACTTATGCAATTGTTCTACTGCATCATAATCCCCTGACCAATCGGCTGCAATATATGTTCTTGTTCTGTAATACATATGTGTTCTCCTTCCTTATAAATCTGTAATCGCAATACTTTCTTTTCCATTATCTCTGACAATAATATGCAAATCATAATTTATCAGTTCTCTATTCATTTTTACTAAGCCAATAATATAATTCAAAATATCTTTTTCACTTTTTTTCGTCCGTGACAAACCCGCACCTATTAATGGCATTACTACTGGAAACTGTTGTGAACGTTCATTACAAAATTCTAAAAGTCTCATCATTGCCAAAACATATTCTTCTTCTGATGTAGACGCTTTTAAATTCTTATCAAACTTACTTAGCCCTAAAAAGAAGTATGTACATTGTTCGGAGATTTTAATTTCGGCAACAGTACCTGCTGAAAATCTCCTTAAATTTCCTTTCCTTTTATCATTAATCGAAAGCTTATCATATGACACTTCTTGAAGATTCAAATTATTTTTTATGGCATCTTCAAGCGTATTTGGATCAAACCCATTTTCAAGGTACAGTCTATTCATTGCTATGCCATGCAGTGTACTTGCTGATACCAAATCATTATCTACAAGTGTATCAAAACATCTATTTACTGGTATAACTATATTCCGCCTTTTTTGTGGCTCTAAGACTTCGGTTTCCGAAAAAACGTCTCCATATTGAACATAAATATGATGTCCATTATTTAACTCAGCAACTTCAATCCGCCGCCTTCTATATGTATATACTGCACATAACAAAAAAGAAATCACCCATATTCCGGCTAAAATCCCAATACTAATTCCAATTCGACACTGTATAGGTAAAGAAGAATCTAACAAATCACTTAATGAAGCAAATGTTCCTATTAATCCAAGAAAAGCAAAAATCCCCGTTGTCCAACGTGTAGCAAGTTTTGCTATATATTTTCTATTCAATATAATACGACGCATGTTTTCCTACTTTCTTTTACACTGCTAGGTCCAATGGCAAATCCGAAATATCCTTCAATCTTTTTCCACTTACAAGTGTGTCCAATAATTCAATTGCATCTTCCGAGCCAACCTCTTTTACTGCTCTAATCAGCTCGTACAGTGCAAAATGATATACACAATCAATATCACCCGTTCCAAGAGCCAAAGACGCTAAACGATTTGGCATCGGTTCAGCAGTAACAACTACTATATGTGGCAGATGTCCTTTTCTATTACGAATCAGATTTAATGCCTCTGTACGACTATTTTGTGCTCTATCACTTCTCATAGTATATTTAGCCGATACACTGGCATGCAGCAAAGGCTTTCCACCATTGACTTTTCTTATATCTGCCATTTTGCTCACATCGTTATCCACAATACATTGATTTTGATTTATTTCATCATCTTCAAAAAGTTCACGATATACAACTACATCTGGTGCTACAAGATAATCATTTCCCAATGCAGCTGCTAATTGTGCATTTTCTGCTGTCAATGTGCTCAAATATGCTAAATGCTCATATTGTTCAAAATCACTTGTCTTAAGTTTGTTATTATTGCCTAATTGCAATATTGACCATTTTCCCGGATATAAATTTTGTAAATTTGGAAATGTAGCCTGTAAAAACTCCATTGTGAGCATCTCAAATTGCTTTCCAAGCGTTTGCCCTGAAATTTTTTCCACCATATTAATTTTATGTTGCTGTTCTTCAACCAAAATGTCTACAACTCTTTTTGCTATTGCTTTTGATCCCCGGCTACTTGTATCTGCATTCGAAGCCACCCCAGCCTTAGTCAATGTTAATGTATTAGTCTCAAACAATCTTTCGTGAAAGTGATACCGCTCTTTCGCAATCAATGCATTCATCTTCTAAACACTCCTTTATCTTCTCTCCTACAGCTTTTGCTACTGGCGGAGGAAACGCATTTCCAATCATACGACACGCAGCTGTTTTCTTTTTTCCAAATGTCCATGTATCAGGGAATCCTTGTATTCTCGCCAACATTCTGCTTGTTAATCGTGGCATTCCTTCAAAGTCTGGTTCTGGAGCCATATTAGCCACACCACGACCATCTACCCCTAATTCAGCCCATGCATTTCTAGCTCTTACCGGTCCTAAATCCGGTCCTCCATGTTTCTTTGAACCACCAACCAACGTTGGTGCAATTTTATTTGCATTTTGAGCCCACTTTTTTGCACCTTTCCATTTATTTTCTGCCATTAAATCATATAAGGTATTTCCAACTGTTGGAGCTATTTGAGAATCTCCTTGTGGATACGTAAAATTCCTATTTTCTTCCCTTCTTATTCCCACAATAACAACTCTTGGTCGAAGTTGTGGAACTCCAAAATCTGAAGCATTCAGTAACTTAATCTGTGTATCATAACCTAATTTTTCTATAGATTTTAAAATGTACTGTCTATATTCTGAAAAGCCATTATCCAGAAAACCTCTCACATTTTCCAACATAACAGCCCTTGGTTTTATTTCTTTAATTAACCTAAGTGCTTCAGGAAATAAATCTCTTTCATCATCTTTTCCCAACTGTTTTCCAGCAATTGAAAATGGCGGACATGGAACACCTCCAGCCAATAGATCTACTCCCTCGTATGGTTTTCCATCGAAATTTCTTACGTCTGCACATATTACATTCCATTCAGGACGATTCTGTTTTAACGTTTTACAATAATCAGCTTCATACTCAACAAGTGCTACATGAACAAAACCTGCCATAGCAAGTCCTAAAGCCTGACCACCGGCTCCTGCACATATTTCAACACAAGTTAATGGTTTTTGCACAAACATATCCTCCTCTATTCTTACATAATATCAATTTTTTCATCAGAAAATTCTATAATATCTCCAATGTCACATTTTAATGTTCTACAGATTTTATGAAGACTTTCTAAAGAAACAGACTCTCCCTTTCCCATTTTAGCAAGTACATTAAAGCTGATTCCTGCTTTATCTTTTAAATCTGTTTTATTCATTCGTTTATCTATCAACATTTTCCAAAGTTTATCGTAACATACTGACATTTCCAAGCTCCCAATAGTATTTATTTCTATGAGTTTCATTCAGTATAACATTATTATTAATTCTTATCAAGAATTTCTCACGAAACAATGAGTTTTTTCGAACATGTATTCTTTTTTGACCCATAATCTATTCTAAGAGTAGCCATTCGACTGCCCTTTCTATTCACACATATACACTCTCTTTCTGCACTGTCAGGATACTTGGGTCTGTATTTACATCGGATAATCTTTTTTCCCTTATTCCGCTCTTTTAATTCAGACCGCAACAGTTCTTTTCTCAGTCTTTCATCCAAACTTTCACCTTCTCTCATTGCCTCTTATTCGGAAATTAGCTTATAATCGTCTATTTGACTGTTGGCACTAAAAAAGCCCCATAATGCCACAATTAGCGGCACTACAGGGCAAAATAAAAGAGCCTCACGCTCGGCAAGGCTCGTATCTTATATTCCAAGTTCATCCAAATACTCAATAATATCGGATGATGTTCTCTCTGGATTCTCTTTGATGAAATCAATGACGCTTTGAATGTCCTCTTCATCCTGCTTTTTCATTGTGCAGTTTATTCCATACACAAAGTCATCGTATGTGTCCGAGACATTTTCAGTCAATTCCTTCAATTCAGCTAATAACTGTTCTTTCATAGGACAACCTCCTTAATCTGTGGATTCCTTCATGTATATTTCGTAATCATCAAAACCATGGTTTCTGAATCGATATACATAAACTGGGCTATCTGGCTCATTTGCATGCGTCCTTATATAGCAGCTCGACTTACCCTTATACTTTGCGTGATACACATTATTTATATCATGCGTCACCTTCGCCTTTTCCTTTGCAGTCATTGGCAAGGACTGGGATTTCTTTTTCTTAGAGCCACTCTTTTCATTCTTTTTCCGCTACCCTTTGGGTATCTTCCGGAGCCAGGACCTCCATCTGTCTCTATATTACTTTGACTTTCATCAAGTGTCAATCGGATTTCATTAAGCTGTCTTAAAAAGTCTTCGAGCGACAGTTTGAACGGAAGAAACAAATTCATATCGAGGAGACTTTCAACATCCTCAAATCGGGCATTTTCCATCTCTGTATTGAAACATATCGGTTCTCCATAATATTCGTGCAAAGGAATACCTGTGATGGACAATATTCTTCAGACATTCCAGAAACAAGAGTAACAGGAATAATATCTGCTATGTTAATCCCAAATTCTTCCCTTGTTTCCCTAATTGCCGCATCCTCTGGAGTTCCCATATTTCAATATGCCCTCCTGGTCCACAAACAAACCCATTATCCTTTCTTGTACCAACTAGGATTTTCCCATCTTTAACGACAATTACACCGCATCCAGTAGGGATTACAGTATTGATTGTGGAATCCGTCTCTGTTTCTTCCTGCTCCTTTGGTTCTTTTTTCTCTGCAGACAATTGCAGATTGCCTCGGACACGAATCAGTAAAGACTACCTTGAACACCTACTCACATCTTTATCCAGATAAAGATCAGAAGCTAGCAGACCGCTTGAACCAGTTTTGTAAGAATTAAATCTGTAAAGCCGTCTCAGACCGAGGCGGCTCTTTTTATATCTGCAACCATATTGGATTGCACTTCCAATTTGCAACTGTTTTCGATTGCACTTTTACAGGAAGCTGCACATCACAATAATAATGCTCATTTTGAGTAGGAAAAGTAATGGCACATCATTCTTAACATCACATTAACATCACGGAGCAAAATAAAAGAGCCGCAAAGCCCATAAAATAAGGCTTTGTGGCTCAAATGTCCGTTATTCAAACTCTTGGACGGAGAGATTTATTGGGGTGTTTCATTGTATACATTTGTGTGTTTTATTATTCATATTCTTCATAATTTATGTTTATCTCTATCTCGTCCAAATTTTTTAGAGCCAAAATGAAGCCAGTAGCATAGTAAAACTTATATAGCAATTCCATGTCTAGATAAATAGTTTTCTCGTTCGTTTACCACCATACTATAATAATCTGCTTCATCTTCAAATTCGACAAATCTTGATATATCATGTTGTTTCATATCTGGAATTTGATTATATAATTTGTTTTGATTAAATTTTTCTACTAGTTCTGGAAACAATGTAATGGTATCGTCTAAATATTTTTCAATATATTTTATGATTTTATTTCGATAATTTTTCTCTAATGAATCAATATATGCGATATATCCTCTAATTTTTTCGTTGTCCGAATAATCACCCGTTACTATTTCATAGTGAATCATCGCCCTAACCATACGTTTCATTTCCTTAGGTGCTTTTATTACTCCATCATTTACTGTTACCCCTATAACTTCCTTGTGAACCTTAGGTGATAAAAATCGGGTCTTTTCCTTATTAACTACGAAACCTTCATCTTCAACAATTTTCTTGATCATTCCATAAATTTTTCGTAACAAATCTCTATTATCACTTGAAAAAATTAAATCATCCGCATATCGAGTATATGTTATATCTCGTTTATTACAGTATCCCGCAATTCTTATATCCATTTTATAACATACCAAATTGGCTAAATATGGCGATGTTACCGCTCCTTGAGGCAAGCTTCCATTCAATGTGCATATATTCGTTAGCAAATTAGATGCATATGTATTATATCCTAATTGTAAAAATTGATTATACACTCTACCTCTCTCTACCGAGGGGAAAAAATTTTTCAAATCCATTTTTAATATATAGAGATTATTTTTATGGCGTTCAGCACATTGTACCAGTGGCGAACCTTTACCATTTTTTACAAAACCTATACTATATTGCGAAACTCTTACTTTATATAAAATATTCTCTAGCACCCAACGTTGTATTACTTTTAAAGACATACATGGTGAATTTATTTCTCTTGAAGTTCCGTCTTTTTTCGGGATATAAAATTTTTTATAACGTCCTTTCGCATCCTCTTTGGTTATAAAGAACACTAATTTTTCTGTTAGCCTTGTTTCCTCTGCCAATGTTTCTATATCTTCAAACATTGGTAGCCCTAATGATTCAATTACCATTTTGTTATTATATTTTTTCAAATCGTTAACACCACTTTCTTACCTTATATATTTTGCGTCAAAACCATGGTGGGATTTCACTGTCGTGGAATTACACCATGGTTTTGACCAACTCTGGTCATGTTCATATTCTCCGGAAGACGAACCATCCTCCATAAACTTCAACAAAAATATGTATCAGTAACGTTCTAAGATTGTGATGCTAACGATATTGAGCAGAAATAATGTCAAGTCGAATTCTATTGACCAATTTATCCCGGTTATCTACCATAACATCATTTAATAAATCTTTTACAGTGTAATAACCCTTTTTTGATAATTTATAATAATTCAACCCATTATCAACATTTTTTATCAACATTCCTTCTTTATATAATCTCTTCAATGCTGCTGTATAAAGAATTTCAAATTGATTCGCCTCAAATTTTCTTTCTTGATAAATATATCTGATTGTTTCATTCATTTCTTTTGTTTCTATTTTATTATAAAAATATAACAATAACAGTATAAAATAAAACTGACCTGATATCAAGTTAATTTCTTTTGTATAATTACCGTATTTTCTTGTATATTTCTTACTTCTATAAAACCAATACTTTGATGCCAAATATTCTTCAACTACTTCTTCCATATCATCCAAATCATTATTAAAATATATTACATTTTTCTTGTCATGCTTTTCTATATATCTAACAGGACCTTGCATAATAAAACTTTTGTCATTCTTATATTTTTTCTGAATCAAAACAACCAATTTTCTTAGTGTTTTCTCATTACTTGTAAAGGCACCTAATTCCGTAAAAGAACCTGGGCTTTCACATACAATCATAATCAAGTCACTATTTTCAGCCAAAAAATTTTCTAATGTAAATAAGTCATACTTTTTTCTACTTAATAATTCCATAAACATATCTTCAGGATAAAAAATAGATAACTTTTTATCCTTCTCCAATCGCTTTCTTAATTGATCTCGGTTTGAAACATATGATTTATTACTAGCTCTACCACATAAAAACAAATCAATATTACTATGTTGTATATAAAGAAAAATATCATTATATATTTTTTTAATTATTTCTTTATCCATGCTCTCTCCACTTTTATTCCTTTATATCACCTATTTGTTGTAACCATAACAAATACTTCTTTGCATCTTGAATGCATTTTTTATCATTTCTCGTCAAATATACTATTTGACTCATAAACATCATTTCAAATAAATTTCCATTTTCAACTATTTTATTATATATCTCTCTTGCACTTAATACATTTATATTTTTCTCATATAAGAAGAACCCAACAATAAATATTGGCATATATATAATACTATTAATATTTTCCATCGACACTAAGCAGTCTATCACCTCTTGATACATATCTATAACTAGTTTGTTTTCACTATTTTTATAATCTATATAATTTATCCATATGTAAAAAAAAGCATTAAGACTATTCATTCTAATTATATATTTGTCATATACATTGCTTTTTCCTAATGCAACTCTTGGAATAAATTTTTCTTTATTATTTCTCTGATGAATATAATATCCCCATGTATCAGAAAAAAATTTTAAAATCACCAAGTGTATATAGTCTTTTTCACAAAAGGTAATCCCTATATTAATTGCAGTAAAAACTAAATTAATAACAACTAGAATAATACATTTTCTATTCAAACAAGCAATGTCCAATAATATACTACTCAACATGCAAATTATATTCAATTTAATAAATTTATTTCTTGCTTTATTATACCATTTTTGCTTATATGTATCCAATGTTGTTGCAAACTCGATATAATCTATTTTTAATATTTTCTTTTTCCTACATGTATCAACATATTTCTGAAGCAAATAATCAACATTTATTTCAACTGCTTCTTTGCTCCAATTCGTTTTTTCTTTAAAAGTCGATGTATCAAGTCTATCAATCCAAAAACTTCGATATAACTGTCCTAATATTTCAAGTTCTTTTCTTTGCTCAAAAAACATAATATAAACAATAATGAAAAGGACATAAGTATTAGCAACAATATTGTATATAGTAACAATTTCAAACACCATAAACCTAACCAAATCAAAAAGTGACTCAATAGTTTGATTTATCAAAGTAATTTGCATAATAATTACTATTACGCAACTTGACACACTTATAAACAAACATTCTGCAAATTTGTATTTTTGAAGAACATCACGTATTGAAAAAACAATGTAATACTTTCTATCAAAAAGAATAACTGCAACTGATAATGTTACAGCAATTGTTGTTAATCCTAAAACACTACTACCTACAACTTCTATTTTGTCAATCATTCCATTAATATAAGTATAGTATTTTTGATTAAAAATTGCTACAAGTGGAATCCACGCAAAAATCGAGCATACAAATAAATACACTTCCGAAAAAAGATCAACACGCAAAAAAATCTTTTGTAATTTATGATTTTTTCTTTTATCACATAACTCATCGACAGGTGAAAGTTTGTCTTTTTTCATACTTAAAACCGTAATTATTATTATAACAAATATAACATTTACAAACAAAGGTAAAGCACCCCAAATCGAAACCTTTTTCAATTCCAATAAGAAATCATACATTTCATTTCCCCCACTACTAAAATTTTAATATAATTATAACATAATTATCTATTCACATGGCTTAAACTTTTCAGTAAATACGTACCATTTTTCAATTACAACACAATTCAACTCTCATACCTAAAAAACTCCATAGCCATCATCTCCGCCGTAGCCCGATTTGTAATATTGCAACCTTAAACATTTTTATTTTCTCCTACTATGCTAATTCTCAACACACATTTTTTATATTACTCCAACCCACAAATAAAGCCAAACTAGAGTCCTTTGATAAAATAAATGCCGGAAGCCCGCATAAATACAGGCTTTCGGCATTTCAATCTTGTTACAGGGCAAACCCCAGTAACCTCAAAAGGGCAAAATTCAATGGCCTAAGATTACTTCCCATTTTTGACGTTATGAAATTACAACGACATTTTTTTATCAGAAACATTATACCATTCCCCTTCCCCCCTACGCTATCCCAATCCTCTGTAAAATCTTGCTATAGCATTACACCGATACTGCAGCGTAATCTCACAGTAGATCATGCAGTGTAATCCATAGCGTAAATACCACAGCACACCCTTCGTAACGTCACCTACACAATACAAACCATGAACATTCCCCTAACACGTCACAGCCACGTATTTATGCCATTTCCGGCAGCACATGAATAAAAGAACACTATTAAATTTTGAGCACAAAAAACAGCAGCAAACGCTGCTGTCGTAGAATAATCATTTTTGCCTTTTTCAGAATAATTGTGGTTGCCCCGTGATATAGATGATATTAATCTATTTTTTAGTTCTCTGTTTTATATTTTTGCTCTTGCCTAATATAGCATCAGCACATAACTGTGTTAAAGGCTCTCCAATTGCTTCTTTATAATTAAATCCCAAAAGTTGAATTGCTTTTAATACATCTACAGAAATTAAATTCTTTAATTGTTGATACATTTCAATATCTGTATCAGGACTCATTTCTTTAATTATATCTAATACTAATTCTACAGTTTTATGTAAATGTTCTATATCACTATCACTAATAACATAACGTTCAACTTCTGTTTTATACACTTGAGCAATCCTAATTGCTTCTGCACGTTCTGCTATTAAATCGTTTATAATATCATCATACTGATTTTTTATTACTTTTATATCCTTTTCGACTTGCATTGACTTAATTTTAGCTTCTGTTGCTGTAACAGTTCCATTAGTAGCTAATAATGTCAAATTTTTTGCTAAAGTTTCTAATGTTTGGATTTCGTTTGCTTCCATATCCTTCCTCCTGTTATCTATTTTATATCTTTCATAAATTCATCTAGGTGGTACACCCATTCCTGTTCATCTATCGTTAACCCTAACCTTTCAAGTAACTTATTTTTTAATTCAACCATTCCTATTTTACAACGCTCGTCATCCTTTAAAATAATGCCCATCTTTTTTGTATCAACTGCACAATTGTGATATTGTGTATTATTAAAATCAAAATCTGGAGTATATATATTTATATAATCACTTTCAACTATCCAAGTTGCTCCCATTTCATTTAAACATGCTGCACTTTTTAAATATTCATTTGACCAAAGATATATAACAAAAATATCTTTTTGAATATTTTCCTTCAAATAATCGAAAATATTATCACCAATTGGAATTTTATTTAATGGATGTGATGTATATATTAACTGTTCATTTTTTAAACCTAATGCAATAAATAATTTTCTTAAAGCATCTCCATATTTAGTATCACTTGAACTATGGCTTAGTAAAATTTTTGAATACATAAATTTATCCTCGCTTACATTTTCACTGTTTTTCAAACTGTCTCTTATTTCTTCCAAAATTTTTTTATTTCTATCATGTTCTGAAGGATTAATCACAAATTCATTATTGTGAATTTCAGTTATATTCAAATCATACCATTTACATATTTCCTCTATATAATAAGAAATTGCTTCAGCATCATTTTTTTTTAATTGCTCTTTTAAACCATCTAAAAAATTTATAACACTTCCATCAGATGTATACTTAGAAATCGAACTTCGAATTCCTTCATATTCTAATTCTAATTTTTTCAATTCTCTCATTATTTACACCCATATTTTCATTTTTATGTTTTTACTTTTTAATTATAACACAAAATAATCTATTTATCATAATAATTCTCTTTATACAAGAAAACATTTGTTTTTGTGTACAGTTACGCCAATCACATTTTCACATTATTTTCCTGATAAAAAAACCGTTTTTAATGTAAATTCTGTATACGAAAAGAGATGACCTTTTTGTAGTCCCCTCTATAATAATTCATTCTCTATGCTATATTCTTTTTTATGTCGGATCTACATTAACAATAGAATTTGATTTCATCAGTTACAAATGCCTGTTTCCATTTTGAACAAATCAAGAAAAACTGTGCTGATATAAAATCCATCAACTCATTTAGCTCTTTATCTGATATTTTACTGCCGTTTCCTGCCAAAATACATCCGCCAGACCGCGTAAGCCATATCTTAGTCGCATTAGGGGTAGGTTTGCCTTTTGCTACATGAACATGAATAGGCTCATCATTTTCATTTGACCAGAAGTATACAGTATATCCACTTACCATAAATAATTTAGGCAATCTGAATTCCTCCATTCGCAGCATATCTGTATAATAGATGCGCGTTGCTGTGTAAAAGTTTTTCAAACATAGATATTTCCTCATCTGAATATCCAATTCGCTCTGTCCACTTATAATCAGGCAACTCACATCTTGCTGAGTCAAATCCGTTTTCTGTCGGACGCTCAAAATTGACAATAACTTTCTTGATACCATCCTTCTCTATAATTTGAGAATGCACGATTTCTGTTTCATCTGCTAGTGTCATATACGGATACATCATATTCTTCACCACCCATTTTAACATTTATTAACAGCTATCTCATCTAAAGCAAGAAATTTCTCTTGCATTTACTGTCTATATTATAATCTTTATTCAGCTTTCCCACAACCATATTTATCTGCCATGATTATTTAAATCTTACTTACTTTATAGATTTATTTCCAGTTCAAGGCAATTCCATTCTTCTCCCATTACAGTATACTTTTCTATTTCACCTTGAGATACATCCTCAAAACCTATCGCCTTATAACAATAATAAGCTGATTCATTATTCTCAAAAACGCCTAATGAAACTTTATTAACACCGAATATTTCTTTAGCATATTTTAAGCCTAATTTCAGCATATTTTTTCCATATCCCCGCCCACGTTTTTTCGAATCAACGATTACAAAGCCAAACCGTAATTCATTAAAAAGTTCATTTGGTCTTCTCATGGTAAAAAATCCCACTACATCGTTATCATCTATAGCAGTAAATGCCATAAGATTACTTACTGTATTGAATTGCTCCTCAGAAATTGGATATTCTCCTAAAACTCCTGCTGTCCATTTATAAAAAGCGCTCTCGTCTTTTATCCATGACATAATTATTTCTGCATCATTTTTATTGTATGGCTTTAATCTTAACATAATTGCCTCATTTTTCATTTGCCTAAAATTTTGTTTATCATGTATCATTTATTATGCATTATGAAAAATATAGTCTTATTAAACTATTCTTTCAAAGTAATATCTCTCATTAGCCTTTGTACTTCCTCTGACCATATCAGCATCCTCATCTTCTCATCCCCACTTTCAACCTCAGGCTTACCACACCTAAGATTATCCATATGCTCTGACACACAACAATCTTTATACCAGCATTCACCCATAAGAGTCCCTTTAACAGACCACTTTTCATTTTGTGTAAATTCACCAACCAATGACTTCATCACACGTTCTGTAGAATATCTCTTAAAACCTGCTATATACTGTAATGTTTTCTCATCATCAATCTTTGATAAATCGATTCTGTGACTCTCAACTGCCGCCAAAACTTTATCACGGATTTTTATTTTATCGGCCTTTCCAGTTCCTGTCCATTCTACCAGCTTATCAAATGCAAGAATCAGGTACTCAAAACAAATCATATCCAGAATTACAATCTTTCCTTCTGACTTATCTGTTATTGATTTCAACATACGATACTTGTTGCGAATGTCCTGATTATCAACCACATAATCAAACGCAACGAAGTATTCATCTCCATCTTCAGTCTCCAAGTCTATTAATGCATCCAGTAAACCCTGATTGCTCCATTTACTCTCAACTACAAGCTCATTGTCAAAGAAAAGATGATTAACTAATTTCCAGAAGTGAAGCCCTGCACCGGTATCCTCTGTCCATAAATATCTCATATCACAACTCCTCTTCCAGCGTTATCCTATTATTATCAAACTTCAGCACCTTAAAGCTCTTATCAGATACATTGAGTCCGTCACAATTTCGTAGGAAGAGCATATACTGATTAGACAACTCAAAATTAATAAATCTCCTGACATCATCATTAATCAGACAATCTGCATTATCTATCACAATAAAACTATCTCTACACTGTTTGATTGCTTCTAAAAAATCATCTGATTTGTAGTTAAATAGCTTGATTGCTTTGTATTCGTCTGTCAATCTTATATCTTCCAGCATTTCATAAAGTACTGTTTTACCTGTACCGCTATCTCCACCAACAAGAGTAATCCTGTCATCAAATGTCAAATCATATGAAAATGGAGCTGCTTTAAATGTTATATTCTTATAAATCATCTGCTTCTCTCCTTTGATACTCCTTACTCCACCAAGCATTATATCCTCTGCCACCGGTAACTATATCAGAATCATTAAATCTGATTTTGGCATCATCCGGAATGTCAAAAAGCGTTGGTCTTGACATATAAATCTTAATATTATCCATAGTAAAAATGATTCTAAGAACATTCGGTCCACATTCCTCAACATTTACCACCTTATCGGGGTGCTTCACAATATTAAGCAATGTCTTGCAGCCTGATGATAAATTTCGGATCGTACCTAAGCCATATTTTGTTTCTATATGCTTGTCTGGTGTCAGCTTCGCTTCATCCACTTGTTGAATCAAATCAATTTCTTTTTGTGACATATCTTCATTTCCTGTATTCAGGTTGAAGTACAAGTCATTGTAAAAAATCCAGTCTTTTGAATCTTTCCTCTCCGTATATATATCTATCATTACAATGTTCTCCTTCTGCAATATATGTTTAGCATCTGATTTTCCATATCTTACTTGGATAAGGCTTTGAATCAAATTTTCATATAGATATATTCCAGTATACCACACATAAATAAACGGCCCCAGAAGATCTCTTAAAATCTCCTGGAGCCTTCTTCATTTCCTATTGAAAAATAAATCCTTCTATATTTTATTTTTTAAAAAAATTATTCAAACTCGCAAAGTCTGGTTTGATTTTGATTATTTCAGTGCAGTTATCTATACCGTTTTGTATTGATAACTCATACTTTTTCCACACGTTATTCTTCGTTTCACATATTTTTAGTACCAATCCAGTACCATTGCTATATTGTCATTATTGTGTGTAGTTCCGGTGGCTTGCAGGTTTGTTCACTATTCACAGAATAAATTCCTGTCGGTTTGCAAGTTCACCTATGGAAATTATAATCTCCAGACGATGTTTCTGCAACTAGAAATTTTGTGGTACTAATGGGCAGTACCACAAAATTTCTATGTACTGAATAAAATCGATTGCCTTTGCAAGATTTCTCTTAACTTGTCTGCTCAGGTATACTTTACTTTCTGCTACAATCGTCAGTAAAAATCTGATAAATCATGCCTTTTGCTAAATTACTATTTGTTTCTATTGTTATTTATATAAACTTCACTTATATTTTAGTCGTTCTCTTAAAAATGGCTTGATAGAATATGCTATCAAACCTCTTATCTTTCTATGCTGCTGTTCTGTAATCTCACTCTTATTTCTTTTATTGAACATATCCAACATAAACTGATAATCATTTGTTCCATCATACCTATTATATTTATTGGGTGCAAATGCTCCTTCTTCATACAATGCATATAGTAATTTCTTCGAAAAGTACTTTGAAGTTAATTCTATTCGTTCCCCTCTTTCCATAGCATGCGCTAAACGATACATATCCATTTGAACATCTACTTCATAATCTAAATCATCTCGCTCAAATTTTTCTATACAAGAAGATCCTATCGGGTATAAACTTCTACCTGTTTCTCTATTTCTAATCGTAAATAAGTATCTCAGATTCTCTTTTCCACATACACATTCTGATGCATGTTCCTCATCTTCTTCACAATCAACAATATCCCATTCCCGCACTGCTATTTCCCAATTATCCGTTGTAGATGCTTCTAAAACACGTTTAATTAAGTTTTGATAATAAGAACTCGCCATCATTAACACCTCTCTCCTGCGTTTTCGTTAGTAATATCTATAAAAAGACCCGATGTGGATTCGAACCACATCTTTCCCCTTCATAAGTGCACTGTTGCAAATGCACTTATGAAGGGGGACGCCCTACCATTAGACTATCGGGTCAATAATCATGTTAAGAAGTTTTGGTATTTGCTCTATGAACTCTTCATCCACCTTATACAAGGTCTTTATGTACAAGCAAAGCGCTTTCTCTTGACGGTTTTTACTATATTTCCGCCATTTACTTATTTGCTTATCTGGAATATCCAAAGCTATTTTAGTATAATCATAAGCCATTTTCTCAAAAATGTATGTTGCCAATTCAACACAAGATCTAGAAAACATAACAAAATCATCGAATGATATTTCTTCATATTTATTTGGTGCTACTAGCTTTGAAAATTTAGCCTCGGTCTTAAAATTATACTTTTGTAATTTACGATATTCTTTTTCATGAGAATCAACCTCACATAAATCATGAACCGAAGTATTTCTTATCAGTCGATAGTATTCACATAACTCATACAAAGGTTTCATATCATCAGATAAGTTATTACCACAAATATTTCTGACTGCACATGATAAATATGACTCTTCTTGAATTCTCGGTTTATATTCATTCTTTCCGTATTTATTTATCTGCCGGCATACATCTTTCAAAAATGTTTCAAAACACAAATGAACATTAACAATATAACTTCTGCATATTTCGCAAACCATCGAATCTGCATCATAATTTGTCAGAGTTACTGCATATTCTGTTGCTAACTTCACAAATGTATCCCTTTTCTGTATCTCGTTTTGATGTTCAACCAAAAAACACCTTTTTGACAATTCAACAAACTGATTAATTGCGCAATATTTTCCCAATACATCTTTAAAATTATTTAGTGCATTCTTCTCATACATTTTATCTATTTCCTAATAAACCTGCCTGATAATCTTTCTCGAAATAATTTCCAATTCCTTTTGCTTATGTCCATGATTTTGAACCTCCTCAGTCTCAAATCTCGTGAGACTTCATTGAGACTAACTTCGGAATATTCTTAATAAAAGTTTGGGTGTCACATTGAGTGCCATATTTACTGTCATTCACTTACTTAATTTTCCATTTACCACCATTATCTGGACCTTTTCGTTCTATGATACCTTTATCCTTTAATTCTGATATATATCTAGCAATTGTTCTATCTGTGACATCTAAGGCTATTCTTAATTCATCAATAGAAATATTCGGATTTTCGGAAATCATTTTTAGGATCTCACATGCTTTAGTAAGCTTCTTCTTAGAATACTCTGGCATTAACTGCTTCATTTTTTCTTCCGAAATTTCTATGACATTTTCTATGACATTTTCTATGACATTTTCATTCACCTGTGTTGCATAATTAGTGCCATAATTCAGATTATACAAAGTCAATGTAAAATCATCATTATCTGCATCAAAGACTGGCATCTTGGTCTCATCAAATTCTACTTGTCCCTCATAATCTGCCAATATCTTCTTAAATCCACTACCTCTACGCTCCATATATTTTAAACAGCTGAATATATCAGCTAATATCGGATTTCTTCGCTTTGACGGAATTTTCAATAGATTTTTCCCCTCAAGAGATATTCCACTTACCATTCCACCGGGTGAATATATTTCAATTCTATCATCGAACATATCTATATGGACTTCACTACCTATCTCCAGATAATTTCTATGAATCAATGCATTTACTACACCTTCAAGCACTGCTCTATCCGGATATCTTGTACAGAATATTAATGCTCTGTATCTGCAATTACTTAAAATGCAGAAAACATTTACCGAATGCTGTGAACATCAAGCTTTAAACAATCTCCCTACAAGCGATGAAATCAAGGAACTGCAAACCGACTATAACAATATGCTTACAGCCATCATTGATCTGCTTGATGGTGCCAAGTATCTGTGGGAAGGAGAACACCATGAAACAAAATAACCCTTGTTACTTGTTTGGTATGTATGAACCTGATACAAATTCTGTTATTGTTAATGCCATCAATGATACATATACCGGCACGCCTCTTACTATCAGTTGTGAAAAATGCAATTCAGCCGTCTCGCTCGATACACCTGATGATATCGCGTATCTATATCGGCTGGCACAGGAAAGTCCTCTGCTATATGCTGAATTGGCTTGTAAACCTAATGGATTACAGGAATATGTGGATGCTATGAATGAATTTAATTAAGTTTATGTAGCTTCATTATGGTTTTGAACTAATCTGACATCAATTTTAACTTTCTTTTGATTGATATAATAATTCATCGCTTTTTTCGTCGCTTTTTATGCGTTGAAAAAGGCGTCGAATTATTCTAATTATACATCTAACTTGGCTTTTAACCTGACATATAATTCAATATGCCAAGTTAAATAACAAATTCATTCCGCTCCTTTAGCTAAATTGCCAGAATAATATTTTCAAGATTTTTTATCAAATCTGCCAACTCTATTTCTTTATAGCCCACATATAAATTAACTAATTTTATTCTGAGATATGGACCTACTGAATTTTAGACTACCATAATATTTTTGCAAATTCAATAAACTTCTTACATTCATCAATATCTACTGTTTGATTAACAGGGTCCATATATAACGTTTTTTTATGTGCCAAAAGCTGATCTAATATATGCCATGCCTCTCCATTGAAATCATTCGAAACCATTATTTCTTCACTATTCATTCCTATTATTCTTGTATGTGTCATAGCAATGTTCTTTTTCTCTTTTAAATATTCAATTATATCTTTAGAAAGATAGTTAACTAGCCCTCCATAGGTCGCATGGTCTATTTCAGGTAGCCAATACAAATCATCAGACCAATCACTATATTTTCCTTCTTTATTAGGTAAAGATATTTAATATTTTATCATTCCCCACATTAATTCAAACCATAAAACTGATTCTGACATTTTCCCTTTAAATGCAAGTGTGTGAATTATATCCAATTTTTCAATTAGCTTATTCAAATTTCGAATGTCAATTTGGCACAAAGTAACTAATGTTTGTAACTCCTCTGCTGCCGCATCCCTTTCCTCAAATTTTTCAAAATAATAATTATATCTTTCTACATATTTAGATTGAAGCTCTCCCACGCCTAATTCCAAATTGAAGCTAATAAATTTTCTCAGATATCTACCTGTATCAACTGCATTTCCAAAGATTTTTTTCACGGAATTCTCAAGTTGTTTACTGTCAACAGCCATAATAACAATTGTATTGGGGATACCCTCAAATAAATGATGAAGTCTCTCAAGAACTTTAACTGCATATTCAGGCATACATCTGTCTAGTTCATCTACAACTATTACAACAGTTTTTATTTCCGACATTCGTTTAAGTTTTTCCCTAGTTTCATCTAAAGTTTTCTTAAACGCAAACATTTGATCAAATTTAAATTTTTGATTATCAATGCCCGTCTTTTCACTTTGAAATGTTTCTACAATATCAACACCTATTTTATTTTTTACATACTGTCCAGCTACGTCTGTCAATATTTCTTTCGCTGTTTCCCAACCTGCTTTTGCCACTTTGTTAATTCTATGTTCTAGTGAATTTTCAGAGGTCTCTAGCATTGCTGATATTATCGCAACAGAAGGTTCTTCATAATAATCATATTGCCAACAATTATAATGAAAAACATAAAATTTATCATCATAGGTTTCTTCATTAACAACAGGAGATAATCTTCTCTCAAGTTCTTCTAATACATAAGTTTTTCCATATCCCCAAGTTCCATCAATTGAAAATATTTTTCCTTGTTTTAAATCTGACATAGTGTTGACAAGCTGATATAACATATCAATAAATTGTCCTCTATTCAAAACATCAACTGTTTCCTGCATTCACATTCCCCTTTGCTCTTCTGCTAAAAATTTGTCTTATTAATGTATCATTTATTATGCATTATGAAAAATATAGTCTTATTAAACTATTCTTTCAAAGTAATATCTCTCATTAGCCTTTGTACTTCCTCTGACCATATCAGCATCCTCATCTTCTCATCCCCACTTTCAACCTCAGGCTTACCACACCTAAGATTATCCATATGCTCTGACACACAACAATCTTTATACCAGCATTCACCCATAAGAGTCCCTTTAACAGACCACTTTTCATTTTGTGTAAATTCACCAACCAATGACTTCATCACACGTTCTGTAGAATATCTCTTAAAACCTGCTATATACTGTAATGTTTTCTCATCATCAATCTTTGATAAATCGATTCTGTGACTCTCAACTGCCGCCAAAACTTTATCACGGATTTTTATTTTATCGGCCTTTCCAGTTCCTGTCCATTCTACCAGCTTATCAAATGCAAGAATCAGGTACTCAAAACAAATCATATCCAGAATTACAATCTTTCCTTCTGACTTATCTGTTATTGATTTCAACATACGATACTTGTTGCGAATGTCCTGATTATCAACCACATAATCAAACGCAACGAAGTATTCATCTCCATCTTCAGTCTCCAAGTCTATTAATGCATCCAGTAAACCCTGATTGCTCCATTTACTCTCAACTACAAGCTCATTGTCAAAGAAAAGATGATTAACTAATTTCCAGAAGTGAAGCCCTGCACCGGTATCCTCTGTCCATAAATATCTCATATCACAACTCCTCTTCCAGCGTTATCCTATTATTATCAAACTTCAGCACCTTAAAGCTCTTATCAGATACATTGAGTCCGTCACAATTTCGTAGGAAGAGCATATACTGATTAGACAACTCAAAATTAATAAATCTCCTGACATCATCATTAATCAGACAATCTGCATTATCTATCACAATAAAACTATCTCTACACTGTTTGATTGCTTCTAAAAAATCATCTGATTTGTAGTTAAATAGCTTGATTGCTTTGTATTCGTCTGTCAATCTTATATCTTCCAGCATTTCATAAAGTACTGTTTTACCTGTACCGCTATCTCCACCAACAAGAGTAATCCTGTCATCAAATGTCAAATCATATGAAAATGGAGCTGCTTTAAATGTTATATTCTTATAAATCATCTGCTTCTCTCCTTTGATACTCCTTACTCCACCAAGCATTATATCCTCTGCCACCGGTAACTATATCAGAATCATTAAATCTGATTTTGGCATCATCCGGAATGTCAAAAAGCGTTGGTCTTGACATATAAATCTTAATATTATCCATAGTAAAAATGATTCTAAGAACATTCGGTCCACATTCCTCAACATTTACCACCTTATCGGGGTGCTTCACAATATTAAGCAATGTCTTGCAGCCTGATGATAAATTTCGGATTGTACCTAAGCCATATTTTGTTTCTATATGCTTGTCTGGTGTCAGCTTTGCCTCATCTACCTGCCAGATTAAATCTATTTCTTTTTGAGTCATTTCTTCATTACCTGTATTCAAATTAAAGTATAGGTCATTCTGAAGTATCCAGTCTTTTGAATTAGCTTTTTCTGTATATATTTCTATCATTAAATGCTACTCCTTTCCATTGCCGCTTAAGCATTTCCAGTCAGCAGAGATAAATATGTTTTTTATTTATATACTTTGTTACTCTCTATACGATATTTTACTATACCTAAATGCAACATCATCATATTTATACTTACCACACAATAATTTAAAATCCTTAAGTAATATACGATTATTTGGTCCGCTGATAACCTCTTTTATCGGTTTTGCAGATATGTCTGATAAATCTAATGGAAAATACGATACTATGTCATTATCCAAAATATTAAAATCAATCTTATCTTTCAACATTTCTACCATTTCATCAAATATTACTCTTTTGTCACCGTCTTCTCCATATATAAATTCTGTTTCTTTTGTTATAGGATATTTAAAAAACATTCTCCATTCATTTTCCTCTTGAAATGATATATATTTGTACTGTAATGATTTCATAAATACTATTTTTAGCATTTGTATAAAGAAAAGCAACATATATTTTTCCTGCTTACTATCATTGCAATGAAAATTATCTATAATCCATTTACGCAAATTCTTCAACTCATTTAACAAACTATCTGCTTTTGCTACGATAATATCATTTATTTCTTCTGCCGTTTTATACTTTACTTTTTCTATTGCTATGATATCTTTGTATTTTTCGCTATACTGCCTTAATTCTTGTTCAGAAAATCCAATAGAAACACCTCTTCCATTATCTGCATAACCTCTCCATTGGCTTAACTTGTCACCTTCCTCACAGAAACAAATAACAAAATTAGTAACTCCACCCTTTTCAAATTCAATTCTAAAATAATCATATGCCAATTGAAATAACATCGACATCCCTATCTCGTTTGTTTTGCCATCAAATTCAAAAGGAAATGGATTTTTATAATATGCATCTCTCATAGCATCTATTATACCTGGAAAAAACATATATACTTCGTTATAATCATTACTCTTAGTTATGTCACTCATTCTAAGTTGTCTTCCTGACATAATCCCATACATTTTTTGTGTGTTGCAATAATGATACAATATTTTGTCCACTTATCTTTCTCCTTACTTTACTTAGCAATTTTAAACGAATATTTAATTATATTGTTTAGAAATTAAATATTTCACAATTTACCATAAGGTGTTGTCTTCTCTGCAACCATCATCACATTACCTTCTGGCATCTCATATTGATATACCTTCGCAGAAGCATTATTACCTTTTTCTACTGTTTCACCAGAATGCTCCTCAAAATTCTCCACCTGCTCCATAACTTTCTTAAATACTTCCGGGCTATATTGTGGTGGATAACCATTCTTAACTAGACAAATCTTTATTTCCAATTTCAACTGATCTCTTACATTTTGATTGTTAAGCCAATCAGCAAAGGAAGATTTTGTATCAATGATTTCCTTTACCTTTATTGCCAAGTTTTTGCACTTATCATTGATTACAATACCATCAACCTCTTTATCCGTTCCATACTCAAAATTATATTGGTCACGCATAGAAATCAAAATATCATAAAATACCTTTTCCTCAAAAGTAAGTCCTATTTTTCGGAAGCTTTCTCTATTTTCATTCATTGCTCTAAGTATAGCTAACGCCTGCTCTGTTGCAATTTTAATAATATCTTCCGAAACTTGTTCCTGTGCCTCACCTGCTTCTTCCGCAGAAAGATGTTTACGTCTCTCATGGTATTCCGCAATAGTCTTTTCCAACATTTCCTGATACGTCTTTGCAGCTAATCTGTTAACCTTCCCATACTCCTTAATCTGTTTACGAAGCATTTTGACAAGAAGTTCGAGCTTAGTTGCCGGCATCTTAACGTCAGATAGCTTTTCAAAATATTCTGGTGAAAAAATATCCTCTTCCTCACCACTCTCAAGAATGCTCTCAACCTGATTATATTTTAATGCTTCCTCCACCATCTTAGAAACTGCACGATTCATACTGTCAGTATCTACTTCACTTGTCCCACTCATTTTACGGACAAAACCTGCTATTGCCATAAAGCATTGTGCCAAAGCAGATTCTTCTTCTCCAAGATACCCTGAAGGCTGACATATATCAAATGCCATTCTCATACGTTTAACAGTCTTCAGAAAATATGTTTTAAAAGATACTGTCTGAGAACCATTTTTCCCTTCTGACTGCAACTCCTGGGTTGATACAAAAACATATTCTGCTGCTTTAGCAAGAAGCCTGTACCGGTCAATCGGATTGCATTCCATATTTATAAATGGTGTTAAATCATATCCTGTAAACATATTTTTTAGCACTTCCAATTCTTCCCTAAATACCGATGTAGCCTGCTCAACATCATCAGAAGTTGGTGCAACCGATGTATCTCCACCATATAATTTCATAGCTTCACGCATATTATCACGGATTCCAATATAATCAATCACCATACCATATTCTTTTCCCGGATACTTTCTGTTTACACGGCTTATAGTCTGTATTAACAAATGCTTTTTTAATGGTTTATCGTTGTATAAATATGTGAGACATGGGACATCGAACCCTGTAATCCACATATCTACAACAATAACTATACGGAAATTTGACTTTTCCTGCTTAAAAGCAGCATCTAACTCTTCAGAACGTTTGTCATTCTTAACGCCACCAAGATAGTTATACATATCCTGTACATCATTTTTTCCAACACTAGATACCATTGCAATAAATGGTATCGGTTTCAATTCATTTAATTCTTCATCTGTTATATCAGTACCATCCGGCACTTTCTTTTCTTCAAACCATTCAGGATACTTATCTTTGAATTTCGACAATAAAGCATAAGCAATCTTTCTATTAGAACAAACCACCATTGCTTTCTGAATTCTATCCGGATCTGCTTCACAGGCTGAAACATAATGATTATGAATATCTGTAGCAAGACGCTCTAATCTGGAAGGTTCCCCAAGAATTATTTCCATAGAACTCATTGCTTTCTTGCTTGCTTCAACATCTTCAAAAGTAGCACCATCATCAGCACACTTTTTATAATAATTCTCAATTTCTTTTACCTTGTTTTTATCAAGTAATACTTTTGCAATACGAGGATGATATTTGATAGAAACAGTAAGTCCATCTGCAACAGCCTGATCCATCGTATATCTATCAATTTCATCACCAAAAGTCTGATACGTTTCTGCAATAGGTGTTCCTGTAAAACCTACAAATGTAGCCTGTGGAAATGCCTCTTTTAGCACCTTTGCGTATGGCTTTGATACCATAGCTTTCATATTCGCATCCGCATCTTTACTGAATTGAATTTTTTTAGAATGTTCAAGCTGAGTTCTATGTGCTTCATCAGAAAAACATATAATATTCTGTCTGTCATTGATAAGACCTATTTTGTCATCTTCCCTATCACAAAACTTCTGAATAGTGCATATGTAGAATCCACCACTTTGTCTTGCTCCAAGTTCCTGTCTTAGTTGTGTTCTATTCTTAACGACAGAAACCTCTCCAAGATTAAGGAATTCTGTACTCTTTGTAAAAAGCTTCGCCCCCTGTTTTTGCAATTCATCTCTATCGACAATCAATATAATCGTTGGAGAACCTATCTCTGAGATATCTGTACAGCGTAATGCCAACTGACGCGCCAAAAATACCATCGTATAAGTCTTACCACATCCCGTAGCCCCAAAATATGTACCGCCTCTTCCACTCTTGTTAACAACAGAATCTACAATGCTTTGCTTCAGAAGCCTCGCAGCAAAAAACTGTGGATAACGGCATACAATTTCCACTTCATCACTATCATAAATACTATCCTGAAAATAAATGTAATCTCTAAAGATTTCCAAAAAACGCTCAGGAGAATAAACACCCTTAATCATAGTTTCTGTTTCAGCAAATGGAAGTGTTGATACAGCATCTCCATCATTAACACGTCTCCAGGCATAAAAATGTTCATATGGTGTGCGAACTGTTCCTAATCTGGTTTTAACTCCATCAGAAATACAAGCTAAAGGACAGTAATGTAACAAATGAGGTATATCTCTCCAATAACGGATATTAATCTGCTCCCAAGCATCATAAATAGTCGCATCTGCATCAGCAGGGTTCTTCAATTCCATAATACATAATGGCATACCATTCACAAAGAGAATTACATCCGGTCTGCGGTTCTCTTTTTGACCATTATTTGTGTATTCTACTGTAAACTGATTCACCACTCGAAAGATATTCTTAACACCATCCTTTTCAAAGTTAATCAGCGGTATCATTTTTGCAATACCATCTTTTGGAGTAAATTGGATACCATCCACCAACCAGTTGTACATCTTATGCAGTGTTGCAAAATCACTCTCTGCACCCACAAGACGAACAGTATCATAAATCTGTGTCACTTCATCTTCTGTCAAATCAGGATTTCCATCTACTATAAATTTCTTGAAATCCTCCTCTATCAACACATCTCTTTTGGTAACACGAGAAATCTTATTTCCAGAAATATATTTCCATCCCTCTTCTTCTAAAAAGCCAATGAAAGCATATTCATATTCTGATTCACAATAATGACCATTGTACTCTTTTAATCTAGCCATAGGCTTATGCCTCCTTTGCTTTTCTCGCCTCTTCTATCGAACCTTTAATAAGTATTGGACAGATGTCTTTTATCTGCGCTTTGAGTTTTTCATTCAAATTCCAACGTTCCTTATATGCTCTATATATATTTGCAATATTTTTTTGTTCCGAGTAATTAGGAATAGGAATATCTATTTCGCATAAATCGTCAAATCCGAAAACAATTGTTGAACTTCCAAAAGAATTAAATAAAACCTTTCTTGCAAAACTTTCTCTCTGCAAAAGCATATAAAGATAAAACGGATAAAGTTCATTATTCTTGATAACTCTAAATGACTCATATGCCGGACTCACAATCAAATCAGACGATTCATTTATAACAATGCTAAGCTTTTTAATTGTACTATTAATCCTAGAATTATAAACGAAATCATCTTTTGAGACTATTTTAAATGTTGAAATATCTCCCGAAAACAATCGCATAGGTTCAATAAATTGTCCTTCATTGTTAAAACCTTTAATATCTGACTTTTTAAAAACAGATTTCACATTCCTCTTTTTGTTTTTTTCAATATAATTCCCTAGTTTTCCATAATTACATCTTGATAAATTTTCAATATACGCATCACAAACAAATTTTAAATGATCTAGTCCCCGCTCATAGCTTTTCTGGTTTTCAAGCAATGCATTATAAATTTCAATATATTTTTGCTGTACTGAAAGAGGTGGTAATTCCAATTCAATATCACAAAACACATCCCAATCAAGATTTGAACGAATGCTTCCATCACTACAAAACGCACCATATCTATCCATTTCGTTAGATAGAAATTTAATAAAGAAATACAATGGATTAACAACATTCGTTGCTACCACTTCAAACATTGTATATGCTGGAGACACTAATATCGGAGCATCCCCATTATACATACTAACCCTTATACACTCATCTCTGCCTGTTTGCATGCCACTATAAACAAAACGATTCTTTCTAACTACTTTATACTTAGTTTCATCTAATCCTTCAATATTTGCGACTGTCGGCATAAACTCTTTTTTTATATTAATTCCATAAAATTCTCTTATACCAAGATTATTTCTTTCATCAACTATTTCTATCAATTCTCCAATTTTATATTTAGTCAATCCCATACCCAATCCCCCTAAATGCGTCTTCCAGCATCTGCTGGGATTTCTTTTCCTGATTCAATATATCTTTCATCTCTGATTGGATGCGCGCCATTTCTTTTTCATAATCAATATCTAAATCATGGTCAATAAACTCAATATATTTACTTGGCGTAAGTGCCCAGCCTTTACTTTCTATTTCGTCAATTCCTACACTTCGATAAAGCTCCGGTATTTCATAATTTGTTCCATCAATACCTTCGGATTGCCATGTATGGTATATAGCAGCAGCTTTCTCTATCTGCTCTGTAACCAGGCGAATTTTCTTTTTACTCTCACCCTTTACTTTATTTTCTGTCCATTGGCGCAAATCCATAAACAATATTTCGTGCACACGACTACGAATTTTTCTATCGTGATAGTTTCCACCTTTTTTATTCTGATTTAATATCCAAAGCGTTACGCTGATATTTGTAGTGATAAACAGTTCTCTTGGAAGAACTATAATTGCCTCTACTTTGTCATTCTGAATCAGTTTCTTACGGATTTCCAATGTATCGCTATCATTTAATGCTCCATTTGCAAGAAGAAATCCTGCTACTCCATCTGCCGGTTTTAAATGTGAAAGCATATGAAGAATCCAAGCATAATTTGCATTACTTTCTGGTGGTGTCTGATAATTATTCCAACGAGGATCATTTTTTAAATTATCATTGTACCAACCTTTAAGATTGAAAGGTGGATTTGCCATAATATAGTTAAAATACAATCCCTTGTGCAGATCATGGGTAAATGATGAATCTGCTTCATCTCCAAGATTATGGCTAATTCCACGCAATGCTAAATTCATTTTTGCAAGTCGGTATGTGGCCGGTTCTTTTTCCTGACCATATACATTTATACCATTTAAATTTCCCTGCTTTGATTTTACCAGCTCAGCACTCTGGATAAACATTCCGCCCGAACCACAGCAAGGATCATATAAAGTTCCATCGTATGGCTCAATCATTGCAGCAATAAGCTGCACTACATCATGCGGTGTATAGAATTCACCTTCCTCTTTTGTAGCATTTACCGCAAACTCTTTAAGAAAATACTCATATACACGACCTATAAGATCTTTTTCCTCGCCAAACGCTTTATGGCTAATTTTATTTACTTCATCAACAATCTTCTTTATATCATTCGCAGCCAGATTACGTGCTGTAAATGTACCTTTTACAAAGCATCCTTTTAATTGTGGATCTTCTTCCTCAAGTCTTTGTAATGCTGTATCTAATGCAACATTTAACTTAGGGGCAGGTGTATTGATAATTGTTGACCATCTAGCTTCCGGTGGTAAATTGTATGTACCATCTGCAAAAGTAGCATCATCAAAAAATGCTGCTCTTATGTTTTCATCCTCCGGGTCCAATCCCTGTTCTTTAAGCGTCTGCTTTAGTTTTTCAACACCATCCTCATACTTTTCACCAATAAATCTTAAGAATACAAGTGTAAGCATCATATCCCTCTTCTCAAAAAATGAGCCGGAGTTACGCGCTGCACGTAAATAATCTCTACAATTAAATAAAATACTATCTATGTTTAATGCCTTTTCAACCGTTTTCTTCTTCGCCATATTATTTTTCTTCCCTTTCCTGGTCTGGAACAAATTCCATAATATCCTGTATATTGCAATGCAATACATTACATATCTTTTCCAGAACCTGTGTATTTACATGCTCATTCTTTCCTAATTTAGCCAAAGCATTTGTGGTAATTCCAGCCTTTTCTCTAAGGTCTATCTTCATCATATTTTCATCTATTAATTTTTTCCATAATCTGTTGTATCTGATTGCCATTGCAAATCCCTTTCGTATCATCACAACTATTTATTACTTCTTTAGTATATCATTTGAGCTGTTTTAATTCAATCTTAAATTGATTTTTTCAATCTATAATACATCTGACCATATCCAATCTATATTTATAGAATAAGCAGAGAAATCATCTTTCTCTGCCCATATTCCACATTTTATCTTCCACCTTTTCTTTATCAGTACCTCTACCAACACTCTCATCATAAATTCTCTGAAACTCTTGATAAAGCTCGTCTCCATCCAGCTTTATCCCCATCCTTTTCATTATATCCGAAAACAGTCTTATGCTTCCACTCACATCAGCAATATCAAATCCAAATGTATCAGCCTTAACAGAATCACTGACATTCTCATAACCACCAAGTTCTGATATTCTCCTGACAATCCAGCCAGCTTTATCCACAGGTTCTGTTTCTCTAATTTCCACAAATTCATTTTTATCTGTTACATCAGTCATACTTTCGCCAACTCTTGCCACATTCACATCAGGCGAATTATGAATCTCTGGTATTCCTATCCCCTCTAAATCAGTCTGCTGTTTTCTCACACTACCTGTTTGCTCTTTCTGTACGCCTATTTCATTCTGATTATTGTCAGACTTCATTCCTGTAACACTTATATCCAGCTCAACAACCGCTTTCTCCGTTCTCTCAACCAGCATATCATCTTCCATCCCCGGTATCTCAACATCCCTGTCAGCAACAATCTCCTCCTTCCCCGACACCGCATAATAAACTGTATACAAATCTTCTTTTATAATGTCATCAGCAAGCTGTATCTGCCTCTTAATTTCCCTTTTCTCCTGCTTCAGTTCGTCCAGTTCTTCCTGCACTTCCACATGCCATATCTGATATTCCCGGTACTGCTCTTCATTCTTTATACTGCGTTTCCGACTAGAACTTTCTCTGTATATCTCCTTCTGCCTGTCCTCAATCTGCTGAATCCTATCTTCTTTCTCACTTATGAAATCCACAAGCTCCACAATACTTTTGATGTCATTATTCACAAGCAGCAGATATTCATCCTGTAACTGATGAAAGCTCTTCAAATCCTCTGCATACTTTGCTCCACCAACTACAAAACGCTTCTGTTCTACAACCCTTAATCTGTATAGCTTTGCATAAAACTTCTTCTGGAATGGTGACAGCTTCGCCCTGTGCAGCCCCCTGATATCCGACGAATAAAAGTAAGGCTTTGCCATCCAAGGCATATCCACATGATGCCTTAGCATATCTTCTGAAAACATCTCGTCCATTTTTGCAAGCTTATGATAATACCGAAATCCCGGTGCCTGTACCTCCATCCACGCGTTTTTTTTAAATACATATCCCAGCCGTTTCATCAGATATTTAAAATGCTCCACATTTCCGGCTGCATACGCACACATCTTAGCATCCCTAAGAATTATCTCTTTCATGGACATTTCCTTTTCCCACTTGTCCCTACTGATATTCTTTGGATTCCTGCTGTACTCTGCCGGCATGATAGCAAGCCCCAGCTCATCACAATATTTATTTGTAATAGGCTGGAGATGATTCTTCCAGTTGCCTTTCGGTGAATTATATTTCTTGCCGGTTGTCATACTGACACTGTTCCAGATAAGATGTCCATGCATATGCTCCCTGTCAGTATGAACCGCATACACAGCCTCATAATCATCACCAAGCACATCCTTCGCAAAGTGCTCCAGAACATACATTGCCTGCTCTGATGTTACTTTTTCCTCCGGTGAAAATGATATGATCACATGATATCCCTGCCTTTTACCCGTCTTATGAAAAATGTTCTTTGTCTCCTCCATCTGCTCAAATGCCGTATCCGGCAGGCAGTTAATACCGCCCACCAGTACACATTCTTCTGTCTTATCTGGATTCTGAATATATTCCAAAGCATTCTTCAAGTGCGATGCCGGATTTCTGCCTTCCGATTCCATGATATTCAGGATCTTTGTAATCGCCATATTTCCAGCACCTCCCCAAATGTTTTCTTTACATCATCCAGACTGCTCTGCAGTTTATCAATATCGCTGTAATATAACTTTCCCTGTGAATTGCCAAGCTTTACTGCCTGATTAATATTATTTGCAATACCGGCAATAACACGGATTACTCTTGCCCTGTCCTCTGGATAACTTGTATCAATGTTGCCACCTGTCCGGATCAATTCTCTTATATATGCACTTGCTGTCATTCCTGTTCGTTTAAGTGCTGCTTTTAGAATATCCATATCTTTCTCCGACAGCTTCACAGATACCTTATGATCTTTCCTGTCAGACTTGTATCTTCGCTTTCCATCTGCCATACGTTTCTCCCCTTTCGTAGTTTTCTAATGCTGTATCAAACCAATCTCTTTTTATCTGTACCATTGCTTTTTTCATCCTTTCCAAAAGTTCTGCTTATAGGTTTTGCAAGATGCGGAAAAGGTCGGACCTTTTCCCGAAAAAATATAAACGCCATCAGCGTTTACATAATTTTTCGTCTTGGCAAGAGCACCTGCACCCTGTATATAATATGTGGTGGGATAATGTACCACCACAATTACTGATATGGTGGCACTTTTTGCCATCACTTTACTGTTTTAGTGGCGTTTTCCGCCACCACTTTTCCATTTTGATGGCACTTTCCGCCACCATGGCTTTTTTCTCGCTTATCTGAGTGGTGGCGCTTTTTGCCGTCACTTTGCTGTTTTGACGGCGCTTTTTGCCCCCACTTTTGCATTTTGACGGCACTTTTTGCCCCCACACTTTTTTCAGCTCTGATTTGTGCGGGGGCGCTTTCTGCCCCCACTTTGTGGTTTTGGGGGCGCTTTTTGCCCCCATTTTCATGTTTTGACGGCGCTTTTTGCCCCCACACTAATGAAACTGCATTACCACATCCACAATAACGATTTCCTCTGCCATCATCCTGGTCTGTGTTCTTAGCTGTAACTGTTCTGTAAAGGAATTTGGATTCTTTGGCTTATGCTTTTTCAGCCACTTAGCTTCAATATCATCGAGCAGCTCATATGCTGTATCATTGACTTCATCCGCTCTCTCTTCAAGCTCACCGAACCGCACCAGACTCTTATATCTCATTGGATATTCTTCCTTGATATATTTAATCCACATACGCCCATACTTTCCTACATCTATATCTGCCTTCTCTGTTCCTGCGACAAGCACCGGATAAAAGATTCCATCCCTTTCTTCATATGGGATGCCAAGCTTTTCAAATGTTGTCTTACTCATAATGATTACCGCCTTTCTCATCACTCTGCAGAATATCAAGCACATGCTTTAATTGAACCAGCAGTTCTTCAACATCTATACCTCTGTCAGATTCATCTAATGTCTGTAATTCTTCCAGTATCGTATCAAGATGCACCTGTACTTTCTTTGCCACCTTCATTCCACCAACAACCCTGATTTCATGCTTCAGAAGACATTGGATGATATAATCCTGTTTTGAAAGTCCGCTGAGTGAAACCTTCACATTCAGCTCTTGTGCTTCCTCCGGTGACATACGAAACGCTACTACAACATTTCTCCATCTGTTCTTGGCATCCAGCCTTTTCTCGCTCATAATAATCTGCTCCTTCCGATATAAAATCTATTCTTTTAATTTCTGCTGCATATATCCAGCAAAACTTGTACCGGCATGATTCATAATGTTTTACATAGGCATTATCAGACTGCCTTGTACTTATCAATGCTTATAATTTTTTCCGCAGCCGCATCCATATCAATCATAGGTGCTGTTTCCTCTGTCTGCATGATTTCTACATCATCATCCTGCTCTTCGCAATCCTCAAAGCTTGCATTGACAGCATCAAGTCTGTCCGCCATTGCCACCTGCTTTGACGGAAACAGATGCGAATAACGATATGTGATATCAATGCTCTCATGACCAACCCTGTCAGCTATTGCAACTGCGGAAAACCCGAGGTCGATCAGATGTGAAATGTGCGAATGCCTTAGATCATGGATTCTGATTTTCTTCACACCGGATAATTTGCAGCCACGCTCCATCTCATGATGAAGGAAGCTCTTTGTTACCAGAAAAATCCTGTCTGTTGGTGTCTGGTCATATAACATTGCAAAATATTCCTGCATTTCTTCGGTAAGGAACTTCGGCAACTTGATTGTTCTGTTGCTCTTAGGTGTTTTCGGTGTTGTAATAACATCCTGCCCCTGCAGCCGCTGATACGATTTATTTATTCTGACTGTGTTCTTTTCAAAATCAAAATCTTCCATCGTAAGTGCAAGCAGCTCACCTAATCTCATTCCTGTCCAGTACAGCATTTCAAATGCATAAAATGAAACCGGCTTGTCAATCACCGCTTCTGAAAACTTCTTATATTCCTCAGTTGTCCAGAAAAGCATTTCCTTCTTTTCTTCCCTGCCCATATTTCCGGCCTGTCTTGCCGGATTTGATTTCAGATTATAAAACCTGCACGCATGATTGAATATCGCACTTAAAATGTTGTGCATTGTCTTCTTGTAAGTCTGGGAATAACTCTTCCCATTCTCATAACGGAATGCTACCATCTCATTCTGCCACTTGCGTACATCTCCCGGTGTAATCTCATTCATCTTAAGATTCTTAAAATATGGAAGTATCTTTGTATCCACAATGTGTTCTTTGGTAAGCCATGTGTTGAGTTTGACATAATTTTTCACATCCTCTGTATACAGCTTCCAGAACTCTCCAAATGTCATATCCAGATTATTCTCCTGCCGTATTTTGTAATTACGTTCATAATCAAGTGCTTCCCTCTTTGTTGCAAATCCTCTCTTCTTTATCTGTTTATTTTCCCCAGTCCAGTCCTTACAATAGAATTTGACAAACCAGGTGCCTGTCTTACTGTCTTTATAAGCTGGCATATTCACCATCTCCTTCTTTCCATATGAAGAAGCAGATGCCTAAGCCGTATCGCTTCTGCACCTGCCTCTGTCACAATCTTCTTACCTGTTGCTTATCCTGCATCACTCATACCATAAATGCGTTCTTCAAAATATTTTCTGCTTACTTTTCCACGGATAACAATGTAACCCTTCTTTTCAAGTTCACTGTTGATCTGTCTCATAAGCTTGTATGCTGCTGATCTTGAAATTCCAAGAATCTGCATCACATCTCCTACTTCTAAAAACTTTTCGTTCATGCCTTTCACCACTTTTCCTTTAAATATTTGTTTTGGCGTTTCTCCATACCAATTCTGCTGATGTCACAACCAGCCTCCTTACCTGAGATAATCTCCTGTAATACCGCCCGCTCCTGCTCGAGGTACTCGGTCCGCTTGGGGGAGTGTCTACATTCGCTCGATTCCTATGAATGTCATGGCAAATGCCTGTTAGATTTCTGATACCGCTCATTCAGTTATTTTTCAATACTGTATCGTATAGATAATTGAATTGCCATTATTCTATACCGTGCGGCATTGAATTGTCAAGAAGTTTTTCTAATGTTCTCGTATAGAAAAACTTCCATTTTCATTTTTTCCGTGTTATACTGTCTTTAACAGTCCATCAGAGACAGATAAACGGAGGTAACTACACTATGACAATTGGTGAAAGAATAAAGAAAATACGGGTATTCCGTAAAATGACAATGGATGAATTGGGCGGTGCACTTGGATTTGAGGGCAAAAATATGTCGGTCCGCATATCCCAGTATGAAACCGGTGCACGCATTCCCGGTGAAGATATGATTCTAAAGCTTGCTGATGCATTGCACTGCAATTACATGGCAATCTCTGATTACAGCCTTGGTGCTGCTGAAGATATCATTGAAACACTTTTCTGGCTTGAAGAAAGTGCCTCATCACTTCCTGCCCGTGGAAAAGGTACAAGATTCCCAGAGTACACAGCTCCCGGCAACCTGATTCATCTGACTGCAATGACTCCGGCAAAACCTTCTGAGGCTGCCAGACCAACTTACAATGAAGATGATTATGACAGTACAGGCTCACCTGTCGCATTAACTTTTGAATATGGATTGGTAAATGATTTCCTTTCGGAATGGTGTGAAATGAAAACGAAATTAAATAGTGGAGAGATTTCTCCTAATGAATATTTTGAGTGGAAAATAACATGGCCTCAGGCGTAAATGAAACTATTCACGCACAGCTCACTTTAGTACCATTTTAGTACCACAAGACAAAAAACAAGCTCGCAAATGCCCATTTTACTAAGCTTTGCGAGCTTTTGAAAATTATTCAAACTCAATAGTTCCCGGTGGCTTACTGGTCAAATCATAGAATACTCTATTGACTCCCTTTACCTCATTTATAATTCTGCTCATCACTGTCTGAAGTACCTCAAACGGTATCTCGGCTGCTTCGGCTGTCATGAAGTCCACAGTGCGGACTGCACGGACTGCAACGGCATAATCATATGTTCTCTCATCACCCATGACACCTACTGAACGCATGTTGGTAAGGGCTGCAAAGTACTGGTTTGGCATCCATGCCGGATCCTCGCCGTGGGCCTCTTTGTACTCTTTTGCTGCCTTTTCCACTTCACTTCTGTAAATCCAGTCTGCATCCTGGACAATGCGTACCTTTTCGGCTGTGACTTCGCCGATGATACGGATTCCAAGACCCGGGCCTGGGAATGGCTGACGGAATACGAGATAGTCAGGTAATCCAAGCTCCAGTCCGACCTTGCGTACCTCGTCCTTGAAGAGGTTTCTGAGTGGCTCCACGATATCCTTGAAATCGACATGCTCCGGGAGACCGCCTACGTTGTGGTGTGATTTGATGACTGCAGATTCTCCACCGAGTCCACTCTCCACTACGTCCGGATAGATGGTTCCCTGCGCAAGGAAGTCAACCTTTCCGATTTTCTTAGCTTCTTCCTCGAATACACGGATAAATTCCTCACCGATGATTTTACGCTTGCGCTCTGGCTCTGTGACGCCTGCAAGCTTGCTGTAGTAGCGCTCCTGTGCGTTGACACGGACAAAGTTGATGTCGAACGAACCGCCTTTGCCAAATACGCCCTCTACCTCATCGCCCTCGTTCTTGCGGAGAAGTCCGTGGTCTACGAATACGCAGGTGAGCTGCTTGCCGATTGCCTTGGCAAGGAGTGCTGCGAGCACTGATGAGTCTACTCCACCAGAAAGTGCAAGGAGCACTTTGCCGTCACCGACCTGCTCTCTGATTTCTTCGATTGTGTTTTTGACGAATGAATCCATCTTCCATGTGCCTGCACATCCACATACGCCACGGACGAAATTGTAAATCATCTGTGTTCCGTTCTTGGTGTGAAGTACCTCCGGATGGAACTGTACTGCATATAATTTCTTCTCAACATTCTGTGTTGCGGCTATTGGACAGTCTGCAGTGTGCGCAACTACCTCAAAGCCCGGTGCTGCCTCTGCGATTCTGTCGAAATGACTCATCCAGCATACTGATTCTGATGGCAGATCCTTGAACATCACGCCGTTTGCAGAATATGTGATTTCTGTCTTTCCATACTCTCCAACCTCAGGTGTGATTACCTTTCCGCCTAATTTATGCATCATAAGCTGTGCACCGTAGCAGATGCCAAGCACCGGTATTCCCAGCTCAAACAGCTCTTTCTGGTATGATGGAGAATTCTCTTCATAACAGCTGTTTGGACCTCCTGTAAGGATGATGCCCTTTGGATTCATTTCTTTGATTTTCTCAATGTCTATTTTGTATGAGTAAATCTCACAGTACACGTTGCACTCGCGGACACGGCGCGCAACAAGCTGATTGTACTGACCACCAAAGTCTATGACTATGACCTTTTCCTGATCCATGTTTTCCTCCTAATTGTTTATTCGCTATGCTGCTGTTTTACAATCTTTGAAACGTCACGTAATTGCTGTTTGCCACACTGTGGTGTAAACAATAACCAAAACATAACATACGTTATCTGCTGCCATCTCATTGATTACGTAAAAGCAACACGTTTTCTTATGTCATTATAGATTACGGAGTGCTTATCTGCAAGCGATTTTGTTAAATTTCTGTTTTGATTTTATGTGCAATTACGTTATAATGAATTATAAACACTTTTATAGGCTGGGAGGTTTCATCATGAGTTTTAAAATAATCACTATAAGCCGAGAGTTTGGCAGTGGCGGTCGCTTTATCGGAGAGCAGATTGCTCAAAAATGTGGCATTGAGTTTTACGATAAAAAAATAATTGAGCATGTGGCAAAGGAGCTCGGTATCTCTGAACAGATTGTCGCAAACCAGGGCGAATATGCACCTGCCGGAAGTATTTTTTCATATGCATTTGTGGGGCGCGACATCACAGGAGTTTCTCTTTCCGACCAGATTTTCAATATCCAGCAGAAGCTCATCAAGGATATTGCGCAAAAAGAGCCATGTGTTATTGTGGGACGTTGCGCAGACTACATTCTTTCTGACAGGGATGATGTGCTGAATGTTTTTATAGAGGGAAATAAGCCTGAGAAGGCTGCAAGAATAAAAAAGCTCTACCAAAAAAGCGATGACGAGGTCAAAAAGCTGCTAAAGGATGTCGATAAGAAGCGCTCTGTAAATTACCGCTACTTTACCGACAAGGAGTGGGGCAGCAGGAAAAATTATGACCTGGTGCTAAACAGCTCTGTGCTTGGATACGATAAATGTATTGAGCTCATAACTGCTGCATACGCTTAACATACTTAATACACTTAATATATTTAATGAGCTTAATATGATCAGGCAGCGCAACTTTTGCACCAATGCAATACGGAAAATTGATATTATTATTACTATTAAAAAACCGTTTTCTTATTTTTTTTATTACGAAAAACGTAAATAGAATTACAACCTGTGTGTAATATTAAAAATACTCCCGCATAAACTGTAACAACAGAATATGCAGGAGTATTTTTTGAAATCATATATTGAGACAAGGGCGGTGGAAATCGCCAACTACATAGTTGAAAACAATGCCACGGTGCGTCAGGCTGCAAAGCAGTTTGGCATCAGCAAATCCACTGTGCACAAGGATATCACGGATGCTGACAGGCTGCTTCGCATAGACCCGGAGCTTGCCGCAAAAGCGCGTCACATTCTCGATATCAACAAGTCCGAGCGTCATATCCGCGGCGGACTTGCCACCAGAGAGAAGTATCTGCATCTGCCTCATGTGCATGCCGGCTGAGTGCATGGAGGCTTCTATCCCGGCATTAGCAGGTGCGCAGCTTTTCGCGCAGCTGAGGCTTTTCACCAATTCAAGACCTATATCACATAATTCGGCAGCTCGTCATACAGCCGATTCCCTCCGGATATTTTCATGTTCCGGATGTTTCCTGTGTCACATGACTTGTGAGCACACCGTACAGCCACTTGCCCTCATCGCTTAAATCCTCATAGATAAAGCCGCTTGTCTTATCGCAGGCAGGTGTTAGAAGCGCTGATTTTTCGTCCTTATTGGACAGATTCCAGCACACATAGCTGATGCCATAGCTGTCAAGCAGGCTGATCCAGCTGTTTGCGGAATCTATGTCCACCTGACCGTTTCCGTCGGCGCTGCAGATGCCAAACTCTGATACAAATATCGGCAATCCGGCGTCTGCCGCCGATTTTAGCTTGTTTTGCAAGTCCTCCTTGTGGGTTGCGGCATAGAAATGCAGTGTATACATGATATTATCATAGCCTGTGACAGGGTCCTTGACTGCCTCATCCACATCCTGGCTCCAATTAGGTGTGCCTATCAGTATGACTGCATCCTTGTCGTAGCTTCTGATTGACGGAATGACCTCGCTGGCATAAAACTTCACATCTCCCCAGGTCGCACCTTTGCACGGCTCATTGCAAATCTCGTAAATCACGTTGTTGTATGAGGCATACTGCTGTGCCATTTTGGCAAAAAATGTCTTTGCCACATCACTGTAGCGGTTTGGATTGCCCTCGTTTAGCACATGCCAGTCTATGATGACATACATGTCGTTGTTTAGTGCGTACTGCACGCCGTTTTGCACAAGTGTCTCAAGCTGCTGCCTGTCACCATCTGTGCAGTAGCCACCGCTTTCGTAGGTGTACATGGCGAGCCTCACCACGTTTGCTCCAAAGCTTTTCAGCGTGGCAAAGCAATCATTGGTCACATACTGTGGATACCACGCAAGACCGTGTGTGCTGACTCCGCGAAGCTGCACCTCGTTGTTATTTTGATCAACGAGCTTGCTGCCCTCCACATGCAGCTTACCGTTTACTGACGGACAAGCAAGAACTGAGCTCTCCTGTCCGTTTTCTGTGGTGAGCTGCTCTGTGTCAGCCACATTCTGATTTTCTGTACTGTTTTCTGTACTGCTTTGCGTACTGTCCTCAGTATTATTTTCTGCAGAATTCACCGACTCAGTGGCTTTCTCATCTGTCTGTGATTCTGTCTCTTTGTTGCCCTTGTTACCACATCCTGTAAAAATCCCAAGCACCAGCACTGCAGCCAATACCAATGCTATATATTTCTTCATATTGTTATACTGTCTGACTGATTACTGAATTGATGTAACCTTGTAGTCCTCAGCCTCTACAGTCTCCTTTAATTTCTCATCGGAAATGTCAGAGCTTAATGTCACTACTGCAGTTCCGCTCTCATGGCTTACTGCTGCCTCACTAACTGCATCAAGCGCCTCGAGTGCCTTCTTTACTCTTGCCTCGCAGTGGCCGCACATCATTCCTTCGATATTCATTGTCTTTGTCATTGATTTTTCCTCACTTTCACTTGGTTTATTTGTTTTGTTTTTTCTATCTGGTGTTGCTTTTCTGTCATGCTTAGGATCATACACCCTGCACAGATTCAGCCGCAGGGCATTGGTAACAACGCAGAAGCTCGACAGGCTCATCGCCGCCGCTCCAAACATCGGATTGAGCTTCCATCCTAATAAAGGATACCACAAACCGGCCGCAAGTGGAATACCTATTACATTATAGAAAAATGCCCAAAACAGATTTTCGTGTATATTTGTCAATGTAGCACGGCTTAACCGCACTGCTGCCGGTACATCTATCAGGCGGCTCTTCATCAGGACAACATCCGCCGCATCTATTGCCACATCACTTCCCGCGCCGATTGCAATTCCCATATCCGCACGTGTGAGCGCCGGTGCATCATTGATTCCGTCACCAACCATGGCTACCCTGCCCTGTTTTTTTAGCTTCCTTATGACAGCCTCCTTACCATCCGGAAGCACACCTGCGATGACTTCGTCCACTCCCGCCTGCTTTCCAATGGCATTGGCAGTCTGCTCGTTGTCACCGGTGAGCATAACAACTCTGATTCCCATATTTTTAAGCTGTCTGACAGCTTCCGGACTGTCCTCCTTTATTGTATCTGCAACGGCTATGATACCGCAAAGCCTGTCATCCGCGGCAAAGAACAGAGGAGTTTTTCCTTCCTTTGAAAATTCGACAGCTTTCGCGCGCATATCATCTGACACTTTTACAAATTTGCTGACAAAAGCAAGATTTCCTGCTTTTATCATTTTGCCTGCAAGTATTGCAGTCAGACCATTTCCTACAACAGCGCTAAAATCCGTCACCTCTGCGACAGCGATTTCATCCGTTTTAGCGCGCTCCATAATGGCTTTTGCAAGCGGATGCTCGCTCTTGGCCTCGACTGATGCGGCTATTGCAAGAAGCGCTCCGGCATGATTGCCGGTTTCCTCAAAAAATGTCTCATCCGGCACGATATCCGTCACCTTCGGCTCACCGCTTGTTATGGTGCCTGTCTTATCAAGAGTCACAATCTGTGTGCGGCCTGTTGCCTCAAGGCTTGCCGCTGTCTTGAAGAGTATACCGCTCTTTGCGCCCTTGCCATTTCCTACCATTATCGCAACAGGAGTTGCCAGTCCAAGTGCACACGGACAGCTTATCACGAGCACCGAAATGCCTCTGGCAAGCGCAAAGCCCACGGTCTCACCGGCTATAAGCCATGCTATTATTGTAATGATTGCAATTGTAATAACCGCCGGCACAAATACTCCCGATACCCTGTCAGCAATTTTTGCAATAGGTGCCTTTGTCGCTGCGGCATCAGAAACCATCTGTATAATCTGCGAGAGTGTGGTGTCTTCGCCTACTCTGGTTGCGCGGCATTTTATAAAGCCTGACTGGTTCACTGTGGCAGCGCTTACTGCATCTTTCGGTTGCTTATCCACAGGGATGCTCTCTCCTGTGAGTGCCGATTCGTTGACAGCGGTTGTTCCATCTATTATTTCACCGTCCACAGGGATATTTTCCCCCGGTCTGACCACGAAAATATCGCCCTTTTTCACTGCATCCACAGAGATTTCCTGCTCCACGCCATCCCTTACAACGGTTGCTGTCTTTGGGGCAAGCTGCATCAGGCTCTTTAAAGCGTCTGTTGTTTTGCCCTTTGAGTGCGCTTCAAGCATTTTTCCGACAGTAATCAGTGCCAAAATCATGGCTGCGGATTCAAAATAAAACTCATGCATATATGACATGACCGCATCCATATCGCCATTCACCTGCGCAGCTGTCATGGCAAAAAGTGCATACACGCTGTATCCAAACGATGCCGCAGAGCCAAGCGCAACAAGCGTATCCATGTTGGGAGCGCCGTGAATCAAGCCCTTAAAGCCACTGATAAAAAACTTCTGGTTTATGACCATTACCGCCACTGTAAGCAGAAGCTGCAAAAGCCCCATAGCCACATGGTTTCCATTGAAAAACTCAGGCAACGGCCAGCCCCACATCATATGTCCCATGGAAAAATACATGAGAACAACTAAGAATATGAGCGATGCTATAAGCCTGTTGCGCAGCTTCGGTGTCTCCCTGTCTACAAGCGCATCCTGCGCTGCCTTTAGCTGCTCTAAGCTGTTATTCGCTTTGTCATTTTCTGATTCTGTTGCTGTGCCTTTGGGACTTGCTCCATAGCCCGCCTGCTCTACCGCCTCCACTATCTGCGCATCTGTCGCGCTTCCCTCGACTCCCATCGAGTTGGTCAAAAGGCTGACAGAGCAGCTCGTCACACCATCAACCTTAGAGACCGCCTTTTCCACTCTGGCAGAGCATGCCGCACAGCTCATTCCTGTAACTGTATATTGCTTCATACTGTCTGTATTTCCTTCTTTCTACTATTCGAATCTAACTATTCAGAAGCCTTTTCTAAAATCTCTCAATTCCTGTCACCTTGAAATCCAGTCTTTCGATGGCAAATGTGATTTCCTCATCGCTTAGCTCTCTGGTTGCCTCAACATGTGCCACGCCATGCTTTAAATCCACATCTGCCGATACTCCGCTCATCTTCTGAAGTGAGCGTGTGACTGAGTTCTTGCAGTTCATGCAGTGCATTCCGTCTATGTGCACATCTGCTCTCGTGACAATCTCGCCTGTAAGCTGTACTGTGGCTTCCTCGTCCTCCTTCATGGCTCCACCGCCACAGCAGGCGCCTTCGCCCTTTGAATGCTTTATTGTCTCCTTTAAGCCCACAATCACCAGAGCGGCAATTATTGCTATTATTAATATTGTGATTATTGTACTCATTTTTATACCCGCCTTCTTATAATACTACTTCATAAGCTTCTGCAGTGTGTTCAAAAGCTCATCTATTGTCTCATCCTTACCGGCTCTTATGTCATCTGCCACACACGTCTTTATATGATTGGCCAAAAGGACTTTATTGAAGCTGTTGAGCGCAGCATTTGCGGCCGCCACCTGTGTGATGATGTCAGGGCAGTAGCAATCCTCATCCAGCATACGCTTAATTCCACGGATCTGCCCCTCTATACGGCTAAGTCTGTTGATGAGATCCTTATATTCCTTCTCTGACCGCTCTTTTTTGCGGTTGCAGCAACAGCATTTGGTTTCTTTTTCTGTCATGTGTACCTCCATTTGTTCTTTGTTCCGCATTATGCATTTGTTTCACATGTCTAACCATACCCATTATGGGTATCTGTCTACAAGAGCATTATATACCCCAGTGGGGTATATTGCAAGGGCAGATTTATTTATTGAGAAAAATTATCTTCTGCTCAGCCCATACTTTTATAATAAAAGCATGCAAGCTGTGTCCTGTCCCTCAGCTGCAGCTTTTCAAGTATGACACTTATATAGTTTCGTACGGTTCCCTCACTCAGATACAGCTCATCTGCTATTTCCTTGTTGTTTAGTCCTTCTGCAACCAGCTCTATGATTGAAAGCTCCTTGCCGCTTATATCATAGCTCTTCATTGCGTCAATGAACCGGGCCTGACCAGTGCCTGATGAAGCTTTACCATCAGCTCCGAACAGGTGTGGTATCCTGTCCATTATCTGTGTTCCAAACACTGTCTGTCCGTTGTTTACAGCTCTAAGTGCCGGGGCAATACTCTCAAAGGCCTGTTTTAGTATATAGCCCTTCGCCCCCAGCGAGATTGCTTTTACTATGTATTCATCATCCGAAAATGTGGTCAGAAGAAGTATTTTGGCATCGGGATATTTTCCGAGTATTTTTTCTGCTGCTTCAAGACCTGTCATGCCCTGCATCCTTATATCCATGAGCATCACATCGGGCATATGCTCCTCGTACAGCTTTACCGCCTGCTGCCCGCTGTCTCCAACCGCAGACACCTCTATGTCATCCTGTGCGCTCAGTATTGTATTCAGCGAAAGTGATACGAGATTATCATCATCTATTATTACTATTTTCATGTCCTGTTCCTTTCTTTTTCAAGCCTTGATTTTTATGCATTTTGTATATCCTCACTTCTTCATGAGCGTCACAAATATCATGAAACCATCGTCTGCCTTTATCCGCATGGTTCCTCCTATAGCTGCAACACGCTCCTTTATATTTTTTATGCCTATTCCATCTCCTGTTTCTCCCGAAAGTCTTCTTTCGTCAGCCGATGTGCCGTTGTCATTTATCTCAAGCTGGTAAAAGGCGGGATGCTCTCTGACTATTATCCTGATTTCATCGCCGTTACTGTGCTTAACTGCGTTGTTTACCGCTTCCTTTGCAATTGCAATAAAAGCATACTTGACATCTCTGGGCACATCATCCTCACAGTCGTATTCGAGTGAAAATGCAAATGCACTGTCTGTAGGCTTAAGCTTCGCAAGCGCCTGACGCAAATCGACCGATTCATCGTACAAATCATGAACACTTTTTCTCATGCTGTCCATTGCCGTATCGAGTGTACTCTTTAGGTCTGCGATAGGCGCTTTAAGCTTTTCATCAGTATTTATCACACCGATTGCTCCCACCTGCAAAATAGAGCGCGTAATCATGTGACCCACGTTGTCGTGTATCTCCCTTGCGATACGGTTTCTCTCCTTTAGCGTGGCATTGTATATCTGCGCATTCTGCTTCTCGATAAGCTGGTGATTCATCTGCTCCATAAGCATGTCGTGCTCCATGGACGCATCTCTCATGCTGTGCATCTTCATCTGATACCCCAAAAGCAGCTCTGTGAAATACGAAAGCATTACCGCAAAAGCCATGAGAAGTACAACCTCCAGGATATAAAAAATCCCGGGTGCTATATGTTTTATCTTTAAAATACAGTCCACCGATACAACTATCCCCACTAAGGCTGCAGCCATCCTCGATGCCGTGTATTTTCTCTTTCTGAATACCATCGCTGCATACGGCAGCATAAAAAATGATGGTGCAAAAAATACTCCGGACAGAATATAAACCGCCAGAATCAAATCAAAAGCCCGGTCTGCCGTTTTGCTCTCCTTAGCAGGACTCATCTGCGGCACACCCTGCATGTCTATAAATGTGCACACAATTATTCCTGTAAGTATGCACGCTATCATGACGTAATCGACCTGAAGGGATACCACCATAAGCATCACGCATGATAGAACTATTAAAAACTGACTACATATCTTATACATTAAAAGCCTCCATTTCCGTAAAATAAGCTTACAACAAATTCCATCAAACGTCACTATGACAAATGTCATTTTTTACACAACAATGCCTCATCCAAACATAAATACGAATGTGACATTTGACACTTACTTTCCGGCACGCCATATAGTAATCTGTTATTGAGCCGGATATCAGGCTTGCAAACGAAAATACAACATTATGGAGGCAATTCAATGGATACAACCAAAAATGCGATAGAAGTAACAAACCTTGTAAAACGCTACAAGGAGCTTGTGGCACTCGACCATTTCAATCTGACCGTTAAAACCGGCGAGATTTTCGGATTGCTCGGACCAAACGGCTCCGGAAAGACCACCACTATAAACTGCATACTTTCCCTGCTCACATACGATAAGGGAGATATAAAGGTATTCGGGCAGGAAATGTACTCAAACAGCTACGATATCAAACGCGAAATCGGCGTAGTCATGCAGAATGTGGCCGTGTACGACGAGCTGACTGTATATGAAAATATCGACTATTTCTGCGGTCTTTACGTAAGTGACAAAAAGCTCCGCGAAAAATATGTAAAGGAAGCAATGGATTTCGTGGACATAGCGGATTACAGCAAATTTCTGCCAAAGAAGCTCTCAGGCGGACTTTTGAGACGACTCAACATCGCGTGTGGCATAGCACACAAACCAAAGCTCATCTTCTTCGATGAACCGACCGTGGCTGTCGACCCTCAAAGCAGAAACAAGATTCTGGAGGGCATCAAAAAACTAAACCGTGATGGTGCGACAATCATCTACACCTCACACTACATGGAGGAGGTTGAACAGCTCTGCGACCGCATACTCATCATGGACAAGGGCAAGGCTCTCGCACTCGGCACAAAGGATGAGCTAAAGCGCATGATCAAAAATACAGAGACAATAAACGTAGAAATCGCAGACCTGTCAGAAGCACAGCTTGACGCATTAAAGCAGCTGCACAATGCATATCAGGTCAGCTTTGAAAACGGACAGCTTCGGATTTATTTCAGTGGCGGACGCCACAATATAATCCATGTGCTTGATTATCTAGAGCAGAATAATCTGTCCTTCGGTCAGGTGTACACGCAGCTTCCGACTCTTAACGACGTATTCTTAGAGATTACCGGAAAGGAGCTTAGGGATTGATGAATGGACTAAAATTATTTTTTCACAACGCAAAATACACCATGCTAAGCATGTTCCGCCTGAAAGTCACGCTGTTTTGGACACTTGCATTTCCACTGTTGCTCGCCACCTTTATGTATATGGCATTCGGAAATCTGTTTGAAAAGGATGAAATGTTCAAGACAATAAATGTGGCAGTGGTTGAATCTAAAAACGATGACACTCTGATGAGCGTGCTTGAGTCTCTCGATGTAAACCATACTGATTCCGTCAGTAAATCAGACGACAAGTCCGATAGCACAAATTCATTTTCAGACCTCATAAACATGAAGCTAATGGATAGCTCAGCAGCCAAAAAAGCACTAAATAACAAAAAAGTGACAGGCATTATTTACACAGAGGATGCTTCTTTAGTCGTGGAGGAAAACTCATACAATGCCACAATCCTTGAATCCATCCTGACACAGTACAAACAGCAAAAGGACGTATTTACAAACATAGCAAAGACTAATCCGGCTGCGCTTGAGACTGCAATTGCCGGGCTTTCTGAAACCGCATCAGAGTATAAAGAGATTTCACTTTCATCGGGAAATCAGGATGAATACACCAATTACTTTTACGCTGTTTTTGCGATGAGCTGCCTGTTCGCCTCATTTTCAGCCGTAAGCTCCACCTGCAGGCTGTTAGCTGATACAAGCCCTCTCGGCATGCGAAAAAGCCTTGTGCCGGCATGCAAAAACACCCTTATCTTTTCAGAGTATATCTCACTCTTAAGCATCCATTTTGCTGTTGAGCTCATAGCACTTGCCTACATGACTCTTCTTGGCGTGGATTTTGGAAATAAATATCCGGCAATCATCCTGACACTGTTTTTCGGCTGCATGATCGGACTTTCAATCGGAGTTATAATCGGTGCCATTCCTAAGCTCACAGAGGGCAGCAAAATCGGTATCTCTGTCGGAATCGGCATGGTGCTTTCCGTGCTTGCGGATTTATGTGCCAACGGTATAAAGGATATGGTCGAGCACAAGCTTCCTATTGCCAACCGCCTCAACCCAGCCTGTCTCATATCCGACTGCTTTTACTCGCTCAACGTATATGACAGCTACGACAGATTTTTCAGAAACATATCAATCATGGCAGTAGAATCAGTGATTCTTTTAATCATTGCCTTTGTACTGCTTCGGAGGGAAAAATATGCAAGTATTTAAATCATATTTCAAAATACTCAACAGACATATGGGCCAGATGATTATGTACCTGTCCATATTCATAGGTGTCATGGTCGTTCTCACTGCGACACGCACAAACAAAGCTGAAGATGATTATGAAGCCACCAAGCCCAAATTTGCGGTGTTTGACTATGACAAATCATCAGAAAGCAAAGCTCTGACAGCCTATCTTAAAAAGACATGCACACAAAAAAATATTAAAAATGACAAAAAGGAAACTATGCAGGATGAGTTGTTTGCCAGAAACGTAAACTGTGTTCTCATCATAAAAGAAGGCTTCAAGCTTGATGTTGTGACCATACCGGGTACGCAGGCAGCGACCACCTTTGAGTCTGCCATAAACAGCTTTACGAAAACGTACAATACTTACATTGCTTCCGGCTACTCTGAAGCTGATGCTCTAGCCGCAGTAAATACCTCGCTAAGCCAGAAGGCTTCTGTCTCACTGCTCAGTGGCAAAAATGTCACCTCGCACTCAGGGATATACTACTGCTTCAGTTATCTGGGATGGGTGCTCCTTGTCATGATGATTGCAGGTATAGCTCCTGTTCTTCAGGTTTTCTCCAAAAAAGAAATCAAGGAGAGAATATCCTGCTCATCCTATAAATTTGCAAACTACAACCGCGAGCTGCTTTTGGGTGTGATTTTAACCGGACTTGTGGTATGCGCTGTAATTTTTGCCTCAGCTACAATCATGTTTAAAGGCAGCACATTCTCGTTTTCAGGTTTCCTGTTTACACTCAACATGCTCTGCTACATGCTTGTTTCACTGGCATTTGCCTTTTTAATCAGCAAAATCACCTCAAACAGTGAGATACTGAACATGTTTGCGAACACTGTGTCACTCGGTATGGCATTCCTGTGCGGTATATTTGTGCCGGAGGAATTTCTAAGCGATGGCATCATAAAGGCCGCTCACTTTTTGCCTGCCTACTGGTACAACCAGGCTGTAAAAAGTATTGACTTTCATCCGGTCAGGGAGCTTGGCTTTATTTCAATATGCATGGGAATACAGCTTCTGTTTGCTGCCGCAATAATTGTCGTTGCCCTTCGCATCACAAAAGCGCCTGACGGCTTCAAAAAGCATACAGCAGCTGCAGCTGCTCATAAATAGCTCTGCCTCATATGAATATATACAACGAAAAAGCCGGTACATCATGCTTCCATGAATGTACCGGCTTTAAATACTTAGCAGTCCGTACGGGAATCGAACCCGTGTTTCCGCCGTGAGAGGGCGGCGTCTTAACCGCTTGACCAACGAACCGTGTATTATAATATCATGGTCAAACGAATAATGCAAGTACTTTTTTAAATTTTTTTCAAAAAAATTTTCCGTTCATTTACCTTAAACATTTTCCCTTTAAATGCTTCTGGCTTTAATTCCATTTTCGTCCCTATGTATGCTCTGCGACAATCTATCATATTCCGGCTCCTTATCCCAAAGCACACGTTCTTATCCTCATATTTTATTTATACGTTTTCCTCTTGAGTAAGATTATACACTACTTTGGTCACACAACGGTCACACGGAGCACTTTTCCACGGATTTTGTAAAAAGTATATATTGAAAATGCCGAAAACTGTACAATTTTAGACAATTTTCGGCATTTGCGTATTTTTTATTCGTTATAATCAACTATTATTTATTATATTTTTTGTATATCTTTTCAAACGCAGGCATGGAGCGCTTTATCATTTCCCTGTCATCCTCCTTTGCCTTCTCGCAGAATGCATTGCTGTCATCCTCGAGAGCCTTTACAAACATATAAAAGGAAAATCCACTGCGCCTCGCGGCTGTCAGCAAAAAACTTTATGAATTCAACCATAATGATTTTCAGTGTCCCGGTTAGCAGCTTAGCTAGTCCAAGAAATCGTCCGCATGCCCCTTTGATGTTTTTACATTGGCCTTCACAACCTGCTTAATTGCCTTTTTTCGTTTGCCTTGATTAATTTCATAAGATTGCATAAATCAACCTTCTCCTTCCATACCTTTCCTCCAAGAATTTATTTAATGTTTAAATATCTAAACCTGTTTGCATTTTTATCTATCATCCTTATTTTCATAAAAGGCTTTTTCACACCTTTCTTATAAATCACCCCACATTCACTATTGGGACTGCCTTCGAGAGTGATTTTGTCTATTTCTGAAAAAGCGATTACTTTTTCTTTTCCAAACAGCCATTTATATCTGATTTTTCTGTTTTCTATAGTATATTTGTATGTGCATGTATGTATAGCTGATATGACAGAAAAAACTAGGCATACTACCCAAAACAGATATAAATCTGGTCTGTTATCTGCAACTACAATTGTCATGATTAGGAATCCTAAAAACACCAATACTGTTACTATGGATCCCCCTTTATAGAAGTTTGGTCGATAAATCACAAATCGTTCTGTATTATTTATATCTTCGGGTGGTGTTAAGTTATAGAGTTTCATCATATCCTTTTCAAACCAATCTTTGAATTTAATAGAATGTTTACTTAATAACGTAAGTCCTATTCCGTACGCCGCAAAAATGGATAGCACAATAATCATTATTACAAATCCAGTGAATGCTCTGGGCTCATTAATATTGGATGGTACAAAGAAAGCAATTAATAGCAAAATTGCAATCAAGCTTAAAGTACATCCATAAATAATACGCCCCATGAAAGTTCCTATTTCTGTTTCTTTCTTTTTCTTCTTTTTTGTATCTTCTTTATATAATTTATTACTCATCTTATACCCCTTTTAAAACAAGCTCATTATGCATACAATTCCTATTACCAGGAAAATTGAGCCAAATCCATAACCGAACAATTTTGCTTTCTTTTCCACAGAACCATTGGGGAACTCTTTATCATCAATGTGGATATAAATAGTTTTCTGGAAATTTAGATTATCAGCTATTTTGGTTACTATGGTTTCTTTTTGGGAATCATCGTATTTAAAGCAGACTTTTCACCCAAAAATCATTTATAAAGAATACCTGTATAATTGTTCAACACATCATATGGTTGTATTACATTCGATACCATCGAAATCTCCAGTTTGTAGATAGTATTTAAATCGCCAACTGCTCCTTCAACCGGAGTATATCTGTCAATATAAACATTTGTCTTCTTTTTTGTCGTAATAATCAATGCCACATAGTCATCCGTAGTAACCAGTTTATAATAAACATCTTCATCTGGAAAACTCTCACGTGCTCTGCTCACTATATTAGCAAAATTATAACGCTCGGATTCCTCTCCTAATGGTTCTTCTCCACCATCAATTGCAGTCTGAAGTTCTTCAAGTACCTTCACTGTTCTGTCGTCATTTTTTCTGTTGTCAGCAATTGACTGAATAGTGGTTCCCAGACAGATTACTAGAATGATAGCAGCCATAATAGCTAATGCTGAAACAACTCCGATTACGATTTCTCGTTTCTTTTTCTTCTTTTCCATCTCCGTTAACTGTGTAGCTGCAAACTGCCGCGAAAAAGTATCAGCATGCTCATTTCCATAGGCAATAAATGCCTCTTCTGTATTATATCCTGGATACATCTGGTAGATCTGGTTTTCTGAACAAAACTTCTCCATTCGCCAATAAAATGGAATATACCATGAGGTATATTTTCTACGTCGAACAAAAAATATAAGCAGCCCTATTACAATTATAGAAAAATATCCTGTCATAAGAATTGCGTCTTCCAATCCTTGTATACGAGAGGCTTCTTTCTCCGGTATAACTGCGATGATACTGTAATCTCCACTATCTTCATCCTTAGACCAGTAAGTGTTAAGACGTCCTCCGTAAGACCATCCAGTGGGATCTACCCCAAGATCAGTCAATGAATAGACAACGTGCTTTCCTTTATTCGGATCCTTAACAGATAATGTAAGTCCATCCTCCTGAACTACACCTGTCACAGTCATAGTTCCTTTTAATTGCTGGCCTGTTGCAGCTTTAATCGCATCAAATCCAAGACCAAACCCAAAAAACCATACACATGTAAGGACAAAATTAAGAACAATAAAACGAATCAAGCTTGCCCAAAGATTGTATCTCAAAGATTTTTCTAACTGTTCCTTTTCTGAAGAAGGGATGCCTGGCATGGTAATATACTAGGAAGCAATCATTTCTCGTCTTGTTTCATTTTCATTTGCGCGTTTGATATTAGCAGCATCTCGTACAGTTGTTGCCACCCCCATAAGCACACTCCTTTCACATATTTTTCCTCAGTATCTCTATTTTATGGCAATACTAACTTTATCTAACCAATTCTCGGTTAAATCAGTTAAATCCCCTAAACATTTCCTCATCTATATAACAGCCAGCCTTGTCATACTCCGTGAGATTTATGGCACAGTCAAACGAGCCTATCATGCCTTCTATCGGCTGTATAAATCCATTCCAACCCTCGCCCTTCATGCCCTGTCGCAGCCTCTTCCAATCTGTAAACATACGCACCGCAGGACGACCATGTTTACCCTCAATCGTAGCCAGTGCAATGGTCGTATCCTTCTCAATTACCACCTTGCCATTTTCGTCGGGACTTGGCATATCGTTGTCTGCCTTCATTGGAATTAAAAACTTTGCTTTCACAAGCTCTCTCGACATGAAAGAAAAATATAGCTTATAGATCAGCTCCTTATCCGGTGTATCTGGGTGTCCAAGCTCCGCTATCAGTAAAATCCATCTCTCCAGATCCGGATTCATAACCGGTCTGTTTATCTCTGGAAGATTGCTAAAATCCGGCTTTTCGACTATCTTCTCTGCCGATATCGAGGTATTACTATTGACCACACGCACTCCGCAGGCTCCATTCATATAAAAAATGCTTCCAAAAAAGTCGCTTATCGCATTGCTCTGATCGTTTTTTATCTCTCTTATTTCGTATTTTTCAGCTGGGAATGTTGCTCCTCTCACATCCTTATAGGGTTTTGTGAGTATCCATATATCCGGTGGTGTACACATATAAGTACCATCTTTCTGATCAACCGTTTCTGAAAACATGGCCGGTTCACCGGTTATTTTGCTGTATACACAATATATCTGTGATACAGAGAGCATTTTGGTCACAATTGCCTCTGCAAGCTTTGCTATCTTCTGCATATCTTTCGCTCTATCTGCATCAGTAGCTGTCGGCAGTACCTTGCATCTATACCAGCTATACAGTCGCCACATTTCTGCACCGTCCGTGATGCTCATACGGTCAAGCTCGTCCTGTGTCAGCTCGATCTGTCTGTGAAAGACCATCTGATTACCCAACGCCTTCACATATGCATCATGAACATCGGATACGCTTGCCTGTCTCGAATAAAGCACAGTACCACATCGAAACGGAAAATCTGCCGCGCACTCCAGCTTTAATCCCACATGACAATCCTTGGCCTCATCTGCCCTTTTCCCGGGTTCAAGCTCTATTCCAAGCACTGTCGTCAGTAATATTTCCCCCTCCTCGTCATCCGAGAAGTTGGTTACGTAGACTGCTGCCCCCACTCTCACAGTTCCCTTCACATAGCCCACGACCACAATATCCTTTGTGTTCAAGAGAGCAAACCTGTCCTCAACTCCAAGCACAAAGCTTGCCGGCTCATCATTCTCCTTCTTTTTAAACGCATCAAAAATTCCCATAACTTGATTTCCTCCTGTATTCTCTTATATGTATGTAATCCTGTTGTCAAATAGAGACCGCCACTATGAGCTGGTCGACATCCACTCCATAAAAAATCTTTTCACGTCACTGTAATTTTAGCTTTAATATCTGGTATTTCTAACTGATTCATTTATCATCCTCGTTATGAAGTTTTGTTCTTTCGTATACCTAGGGGCAAATTTCGCTTTAACCTATGAATTCCTCTACGGAATTCTGACTCAATTTATAGTAATCGGTCACCGAAAAGTTTTGCCTTCGGCAATGGTTATGGAGGTAGTTGGATTTATTAGATTTTACTTCTAAGAAAGTCCTAAAGTATAACCATAATTAAGTATAATATATGTTAATACTACTAATATTGCTTCTAACGTCATATTCTGATACAATCTTTCCCCATTGATATTTTTCACCTTGAAGTAATCCCATTTCTGTTAAAATTTTATCATGTATCTTTTTTCTGTCTCTCTCGTTTGATTCAGAAAATTTTTCATCACAACAAATTAAAGACACCATATAAATTATTCCATCTCGAAAGAATAAACTCATAATAAATTGCCTGCCATAAATCGTTTGATGCTCGTCTAAATAAATTATTCTAACTCCATCTTGTCCATTATAAAATTTTGTTGTTTTAAATTTATCAAATGAATAATTGGGCCCGATAACTAATCCTTCTCGCGTACTTACTTCACCATTCGTAACATCTATCATATCTAAAATTCCTACTTTCTTAATGTAATATTATCAACCTTAACTAAAATGCCTTTTTGTATATAATCATTTGCATTTGGTACAAAATATTGTGGCAACCCTCCTTTTCCAAATTGCGGATTTGCATTAGTTATTCCATATGCACTCGCTATTTCCTCATTAAAGACATATCCTTGCATCTCCCCCCTATACCCATGTATAGGATGCTTTTCAACCTGCAATCCTTCAAAAACATTAGTTGCATCTCCTCCAGATTGCTCAATGGCATCCAATGTTGTAAAATACTCTGTTCCATTTGGTTCTCCTCTGTACAGTATTGTCCCTTTTTTAACAACAGTATCTACATAATCATCAACTCCTATGTATTTTCCAGTTCCTTGCCAACTTCGTGCCAACTGAGATGGCGTTGCATTTTCCCATACTACTTTGTCTGAGCCATAAGTTTCCCTAAAATATCTACACCATTCTTCTCCTGAATAAGAAGATGTACTTCCACCCTCTACAGCCGAACCCACATCCGCATCATTTAATACTGCGCCACCGTCAGTTCCCACA